>OGZG01000186.1_pt1 | contig 43574 bp, 35 predicted proteins | sample 1576781 | NCBI WGS metagenome assembly OGZG01 (sample SAMEA3541502, study PRJEB24748) | human gut metagenome | biome: human gut; feature: human-associated habitat; material: faeces | place: China | collected 2012 | reverse complement strand
ACTGCCCCGACCAGCCAGCCCGACCAAACAGATGAAACCGCAGCCAGTGAATATACGGCCATCCAGCTGCAGCAGCAGGATACCCGAAGCGGCCAGCTGCTGGCGCAGGACGGGCTTGCCACAGACGGCTACTATACGATGTGTATGGACGGAAAATGGGGCCTGATGAAAAGTGACGGCACCGTCCTGCTGCCCTGTATCTCCGACCGGCCGATCGAACGCTGCGCCAACGGCTGCCTGCGCTGGCATTTTCTCAGCACCTCGGCCCCGATGGATGATGCGGAGCGCAGCAGCTATGAAGCGGCGCTCGCCGCAGAAAATGCCGGTACACTCTGCACCGGTGAGCATGACGGGCAGAGCTATACATGGACCTATGACATCAACACCGGCCGTGTATGCAAAAGCGCCGGCATGATGGGCGGCGCTGCCGAACTGAACGATGGCGATGCTCTGTATGGGGATTATCTGCCCTGTGTGCGGAGTGTGTGGACATCCGGAAACGGTGACCCGGACTATTATACGACAGCCGAGGGCGGCGGAATTGTTTTTGCCAATTCTGACGGAGACCTTCTGAACGGCATTACCTATGCGTCCGCAGGCTGCTTTTATGACCAACCTCTGGCCCCAGTCAAGATCGGTGATAAATGGGCCTACCTTGACCGGAAGGGAAATCAGGTAACACAAGCTGTGTATGACGCAGTCTACGGCGGCTTGGATTTTTATGAGGATTACACGCCAAAGTATGCCTCGCCCCTGCTGAATGGGTATGCTGCCATCTGCCGTGACGGGAAATGGGGTGTGCTGGACGCCGCCGGGAAGGAGTACATCCCCTGCGACTATACAGGGGCCGCATGGAACGGCCATATCCTCTGGCTGCAGCGGGACGGACACTGGCAGAGCAGAACGCTGCCCGGCGTGCCGGAGCATTGGCAGGATGCCAAAATGCGCTTTCAGGTTGGTCCGAAGGAGCTAAAGGCAACAGACACCTTTTGGCGGGTCACCGCAGCCGGAGGCCTGCGACTGCGTGTAGGGCCGGACACAAGCTACGAAAAAATCAGCCTTGTGCCGGAATACACCGCCCTGCAGGAGCTGGGCCGCAGTGAGGATGGCTGCTGGATGCTGACTCTCTACGGCAGGTGGCACGGCTGGGTCAGCATGGATCATCTTGAAAAAATAACACAATGAAACAACGCAGGAGCCATGCCGCCCAAGCATGGCTCCTGCGCTTTGCTTACCATTGCCGCCGGTACTGGCCCGGTGTTGTGCCCTCCACCTTTTTGAAGATGCGCGAAAAGTAATTGGCATCGCTCATGCCGCATTCCTGTGCGATAACCTCAATGTTTTTATCGCTGAATCTCAACAGGCGCTTTGCCTGCGTGATGCGCAGCTGCATCAGGTAACCTGTGACCGTCTGACCGAACTGCTCTTTAAAAACGCGGGTCAGGTAGAATTTATTGATGTAAAACTGCTCCGCCAAAGCGTCCAGTGTGATCTTTTCTCCATAGTGGGCGTCAAGATAGTCCTTGATCTCCTGCAGATTCTGCCGTTTTGCACCTCCTGCGCGCACGGCCTCGGGGTGCCAGCTTTCCTGCATCAGCAGGGTCAGCAGGGCCAACAGCTTTTCACATATCTGCATGTCGCGCACATAATTGTCGGAATCGGCCAGCGTATACAGGGTTTCCAGCAGCACGGCATAGGCGGCTGCATTCTCGGCGCGGAAGCTTGGCTGACCGCCGCGCTCCTCGTACTTTTTGTAGATGGCGCCCATGTTCGGGCCGTAAAAATGCACCCAGCGCAGCTGCCACAGATCCTCGCCCGTATAATGGCGGTACGGCTTGCGGCAGTCAAGAAATGCGCAGTCCCCTGCGCGCAGGGCGCGAGTGGTGCCATCATATTCCAAGGTGCCGCTGCCGCTTTCCACCATGAAGAACAGGTAGGAGGCCAGCCCCTTGCGGGTGCTGGCATGGGGGCTGCGCGCCTGCAGCCGGCCAACCTCCTGTAAATGCACAAGATTCGACCGTGCAAAGGGGGAGGGTGTATAAATAATGCGCTGGGAATGCACCAGCTTGCCGTCAAATAACGGTGCTTCCATAACTGTACCTTCCTTGTTTTGTGTGGGTGAGCAATGCCCGCCCCGACATCTTAGCCTCTCAGCACTGCAAACCCAGTATACCAAAAAAGTCAATATAATGCTAGTCTTTTGCAAGATTCGCCCTGCAAAAAAGAAAAATAATGCGGTAGAATAACAAACATACAGAGCACTACGCGCAAAATCACCGCGCAAGATACAGATGAAAGGGAAACCGCATTATGAAAAAAGCACTGATCACCGGTGTTACCGGTCAGGACGGCAGCTATCTGGCAGAGTTTTTGCTTGAGAAGGGCTACGATGTCCACGGCGTTATCCGCCGCTCCTCTGTTGATTACCGTGAGCGCATCGCCCATCTGGAGGGTCACCCCAACTTCCACCTGCACTACGGCGATCTGAGCGATTCGATGAGCATCCTCTCGGTCGTCAGCACCGTGCGCCCTGATGAGATCTACAATCTGGCCGCCCAGAGCCATGTGCAGGTCAGCTTCGATGTGCCGGAGTTCACAGCCGATGTCGATGCCACCGGCGTGCTGCGCGTGCTGGAGGCTGTGCGCCTCTGCGGCCTGAAGGACACCTGCCGCATCTATCAGGCCTCCACCTCCGAGCTGTACGGCAAGGTCGAGGAGGTCCCCCAGAACGAGAACACCCCGTTCCATCCCTACAGCCCCTACGCTGTTGCCAAGCAGTACGGCTTCTGGATCGTAAAGGAATACCGCGAGGCTTACAACATGTTCTGCTGCTCCGGTATCCTCTTCAACCACGAGTCTGAGCGCCGCGGCGAGACCTTCGTCACCCGCAAGATCACGCTGGCCGCTGCCCGCATTGCGCAGGGCAAGCAGGACAAGCTCTATCTCGGCAATCTGTCCAGCCTGCGCGACTGGGGCTATGCCAAGGATTATGTCGAGTGCATGTGGCTGATTTTGCAGAACAAGACCCCCGAGGACTTTGTGATTGCTACCGGCGAGCAGCACTCCGTGCGCGAGTTCTGCGAGCTGGCCTTCCACAATGTCGGCATCGAGCTGGAATTTGTGGGCGAGGGCATGAACGAAAAGGGCATCGACAAGGCTACGGGCAAGGTCGTCATCGAGGTCAGCCCCGATTTCTACCGCCCCACCGATGTTGTCAACCTGTGGGGTGACCCCAGCAAGGCCAAGCGCGAGCTGGGCTGGAACCCCACCAAGACCACCTTTGCAGAGCTTGTCAAGATCATGGTCGATCATGACATGAAGAAGGTCGCCGTAGAGCGCGCCGAGGAGCATATCAAGACCAATCTGGCTGAATATCTCGAAAAGGGCGTTATCAAATAATTTCATCAAAAGCATCAAAAGAAGGTAACAATCATGATGGAAAAGAATGCTAAAATTTATGTCGCCGGCCATCGCGGCATGGTGGGCAGCGCCATCGTGCGCGAGCTGCAGCGTCAGGGCTACACCAATATCATCACCCGCACGCATAAGGAGTTGGACCTCTGCCGTCAGGAGGATGTCGAGCGTTTCTTTGCGGCGGAAAAACCCGAGTATGTCTTTCTGGCAGCCGCCAAGGTCGGCGGTATCGTTGCCAATCAGGAGGCACTGGCTGACTTTATGTGGTTTAATATGACGCTGGAGATGAATGTCATCCACTCTGCCTGGCAGAACGGATGCAAAAAGCTGGAATTCCTCGGCTCCTCCTGCATTTATCCCCGTATGGCGCCCCAGCCGATGAAGGAAAGCTGCCTGCTGACCAGCGAGCTGGAAAAGACCAACGAGGCCTACGCCCTCGCCAAAATCAGCGGCCTGAAATACTGCGAGTTCCTGAACCGCCAGTACGGCACCGACTATATCTCGGTCATGCCCACGAACCTGTACGGCCCCAACGATAACTACCACCCGACTCACAGCCATGTGGTCCCTGCGCTGATCCGCCGTTTCCACGAGGCCAAGGTCAACGGTGTGGAGAGCGTTACCTGCTGGGGTGACGGCTCTCCGCTGCGTGAATTCCTGTATGTGGACGATCTGGCCAACCTGTGCGTTTTCCTGATGAACAACTACTCCGGCAATGAGACGGTCAACGCCGGTACCGGCAAGGAGCTGACCATCAAGGAGCTGACCGAGCTGGTTGCCAAGGTCGTGGGCTATACCGGCGAGATCAAGTGGGACACCTCCAAGCCCAACGGCACGCCCCGCAAGCTGTTGGATGTCTCCAAGGCCACGAACCTCGGCTGGACCTACAGGACCGAGCTGGAGGACGGCCTGCGCCTGTCCTATGAGGACTTCCTACACAACCCGATGCGCGCCGAGCGCTGAAAGGAAATGCTATGAATATCATTCTGCTGTCCGGCGGCTCCGGCAAGCGCCTGTGGCCGCTGTCGAACGATATCCGTTCCAAGCAGTTCATCAAGATCTTCAAGACCGATGACGGCTACGAGTCGATGGTCCAGCGCGTCTACCGCCAGATCAAAGAGGTGGACACTGATGCCAGCGTGACGATTGCCACCAGCAAGACGCAGGTGTCGTCCATCCACAACCAGCTTGGCAATTCGGTCGGCGTCTGCGTTGAGCCCTGCCGCCGCGATACCTTCCCGGCAATCGCACTGGCCACGGCCTTTCTGCACGATGTAAAGGGCGTGGGCCTCGATGAGGCTGTGGTCGTCTGCCCGGTGGACCCGTATGTCAACAATGACTATTTTGCCGCGTTAAAGGATCTCTCCGATCTTGCGGAAAAGGGCAGCGCCAACCTCTCGCTCATGGGCATTGAGCCGACCTATCCCAGCGAAAAGTACGGCTACATCATTCCGGAGAGCGCCGACACCGTCAGCCCGGTCAAGACCTTTAAGGAAAAGCCCGATGCCGCCACAGCCGAAAAGTACATTGCGCAGGGTGCGCTTTGGAACGGCGGCGTATTTGCCTACAAGCTGCGCTATGTGCTGGACAAGGCACATGAGCTGATCGACTTTACCGATTATCAGGACCTTTTCCGTAAATATGATAAGCTGAAGAAGATCAGCTTCGATTATGCGGTCGTTGAGAATGAACCGAAGATTCAGGTCATGCGCTTTGCAGGCCAGTGGAAGGATATGGGCACCTGGAACACACTGACCGAAGCCATGCAGGAGCCGAGCATCGGCAAGGCCATGCTGAATGAGACTTGTGAGAATGTGCATGTTCTCAATGAACTGGATGTACCTGTGCTTTGCATGGGACTGAAGGATGTTGTTGTCTCTGCCAGCCCGGAGGGAATCCTTGTCTCCGATAAGGAGCAGTCCAGCTATATCAAGCCCTATGTGGACAGCATCCACCAGCAGATCATGTTTGCGGAAAAGTCGTGGGGCTCCTTCCGCGTGCTGGATGTGGAGGATGAAAGCCTGACCATCAAGATCACGCTGAACGCCGGTCACGGCATGAACTACCACAGCCACGAGAACCGCGATGAGGTCTGGACCGTTATCTCGGGCACCGGCCGCGCAATTCTGGACGGCAGGGCACAGCCCGTCAAGGCAGGGGATATCCTGACGATGAAAGCTGGCTGCAAGCACACGATTCTGGCTGATACCGAGCTGAAGGTGATCGAGGTGCAGCTTGGCAAGGCCATCAGCGTGGAGGATAAGCAGAAGTATCCCATGCCGCAGGCTTGACAGGCTGTAAATTTCGCGCTATACTAAACAGGTATTCGCAAAACACAATGACGGAGTAAGTACGCGCAATGCGCCTTGGGTAAGAGAGGGCGGTCACCGGCTGTAAGCCGCCTGCAGGGACTATGCGCGGAAGTTCCCTTCCGAGTGGTGCGCGGGAAAGGCCCAACGGCCCGGTAGTGCGCAACGGCCCTGCACCGTTACCCGCAGCAAAGAGTGCCGTATTGCATAATACGGAACACGGGTGGTACCGCGGAGAATTGTATTTACAAGGCTTCGTCCCTGATTTCACACAGGGACGGGGCCTTTTTATTTGGCTCCGGCCCAAAAGCCAAGCAGAGGTGTACTATGGAAGAAAAAATCAAGGAGCTGCGCGCCGCTATTGAGCAGGCTGGCGCAGCCGTCACTGACAAAGCCCAGCTTTCTGACTTCTGGCAGAAATACCTGAGCAAAAACGGCGAGGTCGCAGGCCTGACCAAGAGCCTGCGCGATGTCCCCAAGGAGGATCGCCCCGCTGTCGGTAAGACCATCAATGAATTCAAGCAGTGGGTCGAGGCTCAGTACCAGACCCTGTCTGAGCAGGTCGAGAAGGCAGCGCTGGCTGCCCGCAACGCTGCCGAGACGGTGGACATTACGATGCCTGCCAAGATCCGCATGACCGGCAACCTGCACCCCATCACCCTCGTCAAGAACGAGATCATTGATGTATTCTCCGGCATGGGCTTTGAAATTTATGAAGGCCCTGAGATTGAGGACGATGACCACAACTTCACCCGCCTGAATGTACCGAAGAACCATCCCGCCCGCGACATGCAGGATACCTTCTATGTCGCGGATGACATTGTGCTGCGCACCCAGACCAGCGGCGGCCAGATCCGTGTAATGGATCGTGAAAAGCCCCCCATCAAGGTGCTGGTGCCCGGCCGTGTGTTCCGCTCCGACTCGGACGCGACCCACTCCCCGATGTTCCACCAGATGGAAGGTCTGGTCGTTGACAAGGGCATCACCCTCTGCGACCTGCAGGGCATGCTGGATAAGTTCGTGCAGGCCCTGTTCGGTGCCGAGGTCAAGACCCGTCTGCGCCCGTCCTACTTCCCGTTTACCGAGCCGAGCGTCGAGGTCGATGTTTCCTGCTTTGAGTGCGGCGGCAAGGGCTGCCCGCTCTGCAAGCATACCGGCTGGATTGAGGTGCTGGGTGCCGGTGTTGTACATCACAGCGTGCTGGAAAACTGCGGCATCGACCCCAATGTCTACTCCGGCTTTGCCTTCGGCATCGGTATCGAGCGTATCGCCATGCTGAAATACGGCATCAACAACATCGGACTGATGTTTGAAAACGATCTGCGCTTCTTGAAGCAGTTCGAGGATTGACAGGGGAGGAGTACAGAGTATGAAAGTACCATTCAGCTGGTTAAAGCAATATGTTGATATTGATGTCACCGCGCAGGAGCTGGAGGATAAACTCTTCGGCTGCGGCTTTGAGGTCGAGGAGCTGATCGACCTCGGCGGTGAGATCTCCAAGGTCGTTGTCGGTGTTGTGACAGAGTGCGTCCCGCAGGAGGGAACGCATCTGCACATCTGCAAGGTGGACTGCGGTGACTATGGTCACGACATCCAGATCTCTACCGGCGCAGCCAATGTCTATGCCGGTATGCACACCGCTGCCGCACTGGACGGCTCCACGCTGCCCGGCGGCATCACCATCAAGGCCAAGCCCCTGATGGGCATTGAGTCCAACGGTATGCTCTGCAGCGGCGAGGAGTTGGGGCTGAACGATGATCTTTACCCCGGCTCTGAGGTCTACGGTCTGCTCGACCTGCCGAAGGACACCGTTCCCGGCACGCCGATTCAGGAGGTTGTGGGACTCAACGATTATATCTTTGACATCTCCATCACCGCCAACCGCGCCGACTGCCAGAGCGTGCTGGGCATTGCCCGCGAGGTTGCAGCTGTGCTGAAAAAGCCTCTCAAAATGCCCGCCACCGACTACACCGTCAGCGATTACACCGAACCGCGCCTCTCCATCCGCGTTGAGGCGGAGGATCTCTGCCCGCGCTACATCGGCCACTATGTGCGCAACATCACACCGGGCGAGTCCCCGCGCTGGATGCGCCGTCAGCTGGCCCTGTGCGGCCTGCGCAGCATCGACAATGTAGTCGATATCACCAACTATGTCATGCTGGAGATCGGCCAGCCGATGCATGCCTTTGACATGGACACGCTGGATAGCTGCCAGATCCTCGTCCGCCGCGCTAAGGACGGCGAGAAGATCACAACGCTCGATGAGAAGGAGTTCACCCTGACGCCCAACAACCTCGTCATCTGCGACGGCTCCAAGCCGGTCGCGCTGGCCGGTGTCATGGGCGGGCTGAACAGCGAGATCAAGAGCACCACGACCCAGCTGCTGTTTGAGAGTGCCAAGTTTGCCCGCGACAACATCCGCAAGACTGCCCGCGGTCTGGGCCAGAGCACCGATGCCTCCAGCCACTACGAAAAGGGCATCTCGGAGTATACGACCGAGCTGGGCATGGCCCGCGCCCTGCATTTGATTCAGGAGCTGGGCTGCGGCGAGGTCACCGCCACCCATTTCGACTGCTCGGCCGGTGCCCCGCGCGAGGGGAAGCATTTCACCGCCAAGATCAGCGGCATCAATGCCATTTTGGGCATCACCGTTCCCACGGACGACATTCTCGACATTCTGAACCGCCTGCAGTTTGAGGTCAAGCTTGAGGCAGACGGCGATACGATGCAGGTCGTTGCGCCCCGCTGGCGCGAGGACATTGAGGTCGGCGAGCCCGACCTTGCCGAGGAAATCATCCGTGAGTACGGCTATGAGCATATCGTGCCTACCTTCCTGAAGGCTGCCACCGTCACCACCGGCGGTCTGACGGCGGAGCAGAAGGCACAGGCCAAGGCCAAGCGTACTATGTGTGCGCAGGGCTTCTATGAGGCAGAAACACTGGCCTTCTACGCTGATGCCGATCTGGATATGCTGCACATTGCCGCTGATGCCCCCGAGCGCAATGTCATTCGCATTTTGAACCCGATCTCCTCTCATCTGACCATCATGCGTCCGTTGCTGGCACCGTCCCTGCTGAATGTGGTCGTTGACAACCTGCGCAAGGGCAATGCCGAGGGCCGCCTTTTCGAGATGTCCAACATCTACATTCCGAAGCAGCAGCCCATCACCGAGCTGCCGGAGGAGCGCCTGCACCTTGGCTTTGCCGCATGGGGCAGCGAGGAGGACTTCTTTGCCGTTAAGGGCGCGGTCGAAAGCTTCGGCGCAGCATTCGGTGTCGAGCTGACCGTTGCGCGTGCGGCCGATGTTGCATGGCTGCATCCCGGCATCGCCGCCTATATCCTCTGCAAGGGGGAGCGTGTCGGCGTTTTCGGCAAGCTGGCCAACGATGTCACCGCCGAGCTCAAGCTGCCCAAGGACAGCCGCGGCAACCTGAACATCTATCTGGGCGAGATCGACTGGGTGGCCTTCCACGCGCTGGTACCCGCCGCCATTCACTACCAGCCCATCCCTGTGCTGGCTCCGGTACAGCGCGATCTGGCACTTGTAGCCCCCGAAAACATGGAGTGCGGCACTCTCGTAAGCGAGATGCAGCGCGCCTGCAAGCAGCTTGTCAAGGTTGAGCTGTTTGACATCTACCGCGGTGAAAAGCTGGGCGCCGGCAAAAAGAGCATGGCCTTCAGCCTCTCCTTCCAGCCGGACGCCAAGCCCCTGACGCCCGATGAGATTGACCGCTTCGTCAAGAAGATCCTCGGCAACCTTAAATTCAAGCTGGGTATTGAGATCCGCGAGTGATCCTTTTGCGTAAATAAAGTGCTGCTGCATCTGATTCTGGTGCAGCAGCACTTTTTTTGCAGCGTTTTCTGTGAAAGCGCTATCTTCATCTGGCTTTACAATTCTGAGGCCGATTTTTCGCCCGTATCCTCTTGCATTTTCTTCTGCAGCATCGTATAGTAAACCTAGACTTGACATTCAGACAGGGAGAATCACTATGGCAAAAATCCATCGCAGCGACCTTGCGCCGCAAGAGCCGCCCGCCGCGCCCCATGCAGCCCTTTACGATCAGGACAACGATACAGACTTTGCCCCGACTGCACCTGCTGGCCCCGAGAAAAAGCGCGGCAGCCTTGCCTACACGCTGGCCATGCTCTTTTTCGGCGTTGTTTTTCTGGTCAGTGCCGGGCTGCTTGTCAAGCGCTTTGCGGATGACCGCAGGACAGAAAACGAGTTTGCCGAGCTGCAGTCTATGATCGACACATCTGCCGAACCGCAGCCGTCCGGGGAGAGCGTCAACCCCAACGGAGCCAAGTTTGCCGCCCTGCGCAATAAGAACAGCGATTTCATTGGTTGGCTCTCGATCGATGGCACAGAGTTGGACTTTCCGGTTATGTACGCGCCGAACAATAAGGATTTCTATCTTCGTCACGACTTTGACAAGAGCTACAGCGTCTACGGCGTGCCGTACCTTGACGAAAACACAACGCTCGGTGCCAATGCTGAGAGTGATAACCTCGTCATCTACGGCCACAATATGAAGACCGGCGCGATCTTTGGCTGCCTGACCGAGTATAAGAAGGCCAGCTATTATCAGGAGCATCCCTACATTGAGTTTGACACCGTGTACGGAGATGCAAAATACGAGGTATTCGGCGCGTTCGCCATTGATGTTGTAAACGACACCTCGTTTGTCTATAACCAGTATATTGATATGGACGCGCAGACCTACGATGCCTATGTGGAGGAGGTGCTGTCCCGCAGTGATGTGGACAGCGGCATCCGCCCGGCTTACGGGGAGCAGCTGCTGACCCTTTCAACCTGTGAGTATTCGTCCGCTAATGGGCGCTATGTGGTTGTGGCGCATCGTGTCTCCTGAAAGGGGGATACCGCACGAATGGCAGCAGGGACGATACGCCCTAATTTTTCAAAGCAATGGCAGTACAAACTTAATAATCTTTTGTAAGCAGCACAAAAAGCAGGAAAAATTCCGTTTTATGCTTGCTATTCTTCGCCGGATATGGTACGCTATCCAATGCGCGATACTTTTGATTCGGTCTTATATGGTGTAAGAAACGGGAAAAGGAGAATCCGCGCAGCGGGCGGCCGTAGCCCTTGACGGCCGCCCGCATTGTTTTTGTGTGGCATACAGTATAGCAAATTTGGGCCAAACAGTAGACATTTTGTGCAAAAAGGAATATACTATACAAGTGTTTTTTACTTTTGCCCGTTAAAGTGGGAAGGTCATATTGAACAACTGCATAAAGGAGGAACCCTGTTATGTGCGGAATCGTAGGCTTTACCGGTGCAGCACAGGCTGCACCTATTCTGCTGGACGGTCTGTCCAAGCTTGAATACCGCGGTTATGACTCGGCCGGCATCGCGGTGCAGAACGCCGCAGGCAAAATCGAGGTCGTAAAGGCAAAGGGCCGCCTGAAGGTTTTAAGCGAGATGACGGACGGCGGCAATGCTGTACACGGCAGCTGCGGCATCGGCCACACCCGTTGGGCCACCCACGGGGAGCCGTCTGTGGTCAACGCGCACCCGCATTATTCCCGTGACCAGAAGATCGCCGTGGTGCACAACGGCATCATTGAAAACTATCAGGAGATCAAGGACCGCCTGCTCAACAAAGGCTTTACCTTTGTCTCTCAGACCGACACCGAGGTCGTGGCACAGCTGCTGGACTACTACTACACCGGCGAATCTGCAGGCAACGCGCTGGATGCCATCACCCGCATGATGCTGCATGTACGCGGCTCCTATGCGCTGGGCGTGCTTTTTGCCGATGAGCCCGGTGTCATCTATGCCGTGCGCAAGGATAGCCCGCTCATCGTTGGCCAATGTGAGGACGGTGCCATCATCGCCTCCGATGTGCCTGCACTGCTCAAGTACACCCGCACGGTCTACTACATTGACAATCTCGAGATCGCACGCCTGACTCCGGACTCCATCGAATTCTTCAACATCGACAAGGAGCCCATCACCCGCGAGTCCACAACCATCGAATGGGATGCCGAGGCTGCCGAAAAGGGCGGCTATGAGCATTTCATGATGAAGGAGATCAATGAACAACCTGCGGCCGTGCGCGACACGATCTCTCCGCGCCTGAAGGATGGGAAAATCGACCTGTCTGAGCTGGCACTGGACGAGGAAGCAATCAAGAATGTGCGCCGTCTGTATATCATCGGCTGCGGCTCGGCCTATCATGTGGGCATGGCAGCGCGCTATGTGTTTGAAAGTCTGGCCCGCATCCCGGTCGAGGTCGATGTCGCCAGCGAGTTCCGCTACCGTGACCCCGTGCTTGAGCAGGACTCTCTTGCTATGGTCATCAGCCAGAGCGGTGAGACCGCCGATACGCTGGCCGCCCTGCGCCTGTGTAAGGAGCGCGGCGTGCGCACCGTTGGCATTGTGAATGTGGTCGGCTCCAGCATTGCCCGCGAGGCAGACGCAACCATGTATACCTGGGCCGGGCCGGAGATCTCGGTGGCCACCACCAAGGCTTACAGCACCCAGCTGGCAGCCTGCTACCTGCTGGCTACCGAGTTTGCCCGGGTGCGCGGCACGCTGGCTGACGGCCAGTATGAGCAGCTGGTCGCAGAGCTGGAGGCCCTGCCGGAGAAGATTGAAAAGACGCTGGCAGATAAGGAGCGTATCCAGTGGTTTGCCAGCAAATACGCCAACGCCAAGGATGCCTTCTTCATCGGCCGCGGCCTTGACTACGCCGTTGCGCTGGAGGGCAGCCTGAAATTCAAGGAGATCAGCTATATCCACTCTGAGGCCTTTGCCGCAGGCGAGATGAAGCATGGCCCGATCTCACTGGTAGAGAACGGCACCCTTGTGGTCGGCATCCTGACCCAGCCAGACCTGTTTGAAAAGAGTGTTTCCAACATGGTTGAGGTCAAGAGCCGCGGTGCCTTCCTGATGGGGCTGACCACCTACGGCAACTACAGCATTGAGGATACAGCCGGCTTCACGGTCTATGTCCCCAAAACCGACCCGCATTTTGCCACCAGCCTGTCGGTCATTCCGCTGCAGCTGCTGGCCTACTATGTCAGCTGCGCCAAGGGTCTGGATGTCGATAAGCCCCGCAACCTTGCCAAGAGTGTGACGGTCGAGTAAAAACTTCGTCTGTTTTACCAAAAATTACTGGTAAATTTTATATAAGATTAGCCCCGTTTGTCACTGCAAAAGTAGGACAAACGGGGCATTTGTGTGTTATAATACTTTTATATGGCTGCATTTAGCAGGGGTACCGTTCAACCGGGCCCCCTTTGGTATAGAGAAATAGAACTTTGGTAAAGGACGAAACAGATGCAACAGGATTCCAAACAAATCATTAAGGGTCTGCCGCGCCGCATCGCCTTGATGCTGCTGGACTGCGGGCTTATTGTAGTATGCTACTGGCTGGCCGTAATGCTCCGCTTTGACAGCGGCGATGCCTACCGCCGCGTAGAGATCGTGCGCGCCATGGCTCCCATGCTGCTGTATGTGCTGCCGATCTATATGATCGTATTCTGGTTCGGCGGCCTGTATGAGATCATGTGGGAATATGCCGGTATGCGGGACCTTGCCCGCCTGACCTGCCTGTCAGGTCTGGCTACCGGCATGATCATGCTGTTTGACCTCATCTACCACAACCGCCCTATCTCCGGCGCCGTGCTGATCTTTGGCGCGGTGTTCAATACGGCGGCAATCGCAGGCGTGCGCTTCCTGTGGCGTCTGGTTCGCACCGTGCAGGATACCAAGGCCAACAAGCCGGAGGATGATACGCCGCTGCTGATCGTCGGCGCTGGCAATGCCGGTGCATGGGCGGTCAACCTCTGCAAAAACAAAAACCAGAGCTTCGGCAACCCGGTCTGCCTGGTGGACGATGACCTGACCAAAAAGGGTCTGCGCGTGCAGGGCGTGCCAGTGCGCGGCACGATCTCCGACATACCGGAGCTTGTGCGCAAATATCATATCCTCGAGATCGTCATTGCCATCACCACTGTGAAGGGTGACCGTCTCAGCGAGATTATCAACCTCTGCAACTCCACTCACTGCCGTGTGCGGATGCTCAGCGACCCGCAGGCTGTCGATGAAAACGGCAACCCTGTCGCAGCAGGCTTCCGTGAATTGAACACGGCCGACTTTCTCTCCCGCGATGAGATCCAGCTGAACAATGCACAGATCTCGGAGTATCTGCATGACAAGGTCGTGCTGGTCACGGGCGGCGGCGGCTCCATCGGCAGCGAGCTTTGCCGCCAGATCATGCGCTACCAGCCGCGCCGGCTGCTGATCTTCGACATCTATGAAAACTGTGCCTACGAGCTTGAGACAGAGCTGAAAAACAAGTACGGCCCTGAGGCTCCCGTCATCACACTGATCGGCTCGATCCGCGACAAAGCCCGTCTGGATGAGGTGTTTGACACCTACCATCCGTCCGTTGTCTTTCATGCTGCGGCCCACAAGCATGTGCCGCTTATGGAGATCAGCCCGGCCGAGGCCGTCAAGAACAATGTGTTCGGCACCAAGAATCTGCTGACCTCTGCGGCAGAGCACGGTGTGGAGCGTTTTGTCCAGCTCTCCACCGATAAGGCCGTCAACCCCACCAATGTCATGGGCTGTACCAAGCGCCTGTGTGAAATGCTGATCCAGACCTTCTCCCGCGGCACAGACATGACCTGCGTAGCCGTGCGCTTCGGCAATGTGCTGGGCAGCCATGGCAGTGTTATCCCGCTGTTTGAGGAGCAGATCAAGCGCGGCGGTCCTGTGACGATCACACACCCGGATATTGTGCGCTACTTTATGACCATCACCGAGGCTGCGCAGCTGGTGCTGCAGGCGGGGGGACTTGCCAAGGGCGGCAGTATTTATGTGCTGGATATGGGGGAACCGGTCAAGATCATGGACCTTGCCAACCGGCTGATCCGCTTTTATGGCTACGAGCCGGGTGTCAACATGCAGGTTAAGATCACCGGCCTGCGCCCCGGCGAAAAGCTGTATGAGGAGCTGCTCATGGACACCGAGCAGGACAAGATGGCCAAGACGGCCCACAACAAGATCTTCATTGCGCCGCCGATGCAGATCGACCTTGAAAAATTCTACACTGATCTGCAGACGCTCAAAACGGCCGCCCGGCACAACGATAACGATGTTGTTGACATTCTGCAGGAGATGGTGCCCACCTATCACCCCAACCGCCGTGTGCGTGCAGACCATACCGTCGTGGCCGCCACCGGCAACACGGCCATCTTCTCAAAAGAAGAAGTCAACCGCAAGCTGCAGGGGGACAAGCCCGCTGCCAAGGAGGACTGACCTATGTATCAGCGTTATGTAAAGCGTTTGCTCGATATTATCCTGTCACTGGCCGCCACGATCCTTCTGGCAATTCCAATGGGGATCATTGCGCTGTGGATCAAGGCGGATTCCCCGGGGCCGGTCTTTTTCAAGCAGCGCCGTGTCGGCAAGGGCAAAACGCATTTTAACATTCTTAAATTCCGCACGATGCGCGGAGATACTCCCCACGATGTGCCAACCCATCTGCTGAAGAATGCCGACAGCTACATAACCCGCAGCGGTGCATTTCTGCGCAAGACGAGCCTTGATGAGCTGCCCCAGATCTACAACATTCTGGCCGGGCAGATGAGCATTATCGGCCCGCGCCCGGCGCTCTACAACCAGTATGATCTGATCGAAGCGCGCGACAAGGTACACGCCAATGACATTCGCCCCGGCCTGACGGGTCTTGCACAGGTCAACGGCCGCGATGAGCTGCCCATTGATGTGAAGGCGCGCTATGACGGCGAGTACGCCGCGCACCTGACCTTCTGGATGGATCTGAAGATTTTCTTCCGCAGCATCACCTATGTATTCCAGCACCGCGGTGTTGTCGAGGGCGGCACAGGCGCGCTTGACCAGACAAAAACCAGAAAATCGTCAAAATGACGGACGCTGTACCTGCCGCAAACCCTGCGGCGGGTACATTTTTTTGCTCGATTTGAAAAATGTACAAGAAAATATTGCGATTTTCGTGAAAATATGTTGCAAAAGCCAAGTGAATTGTGTAAAATATACATTATGAAGATTTGGTTTTCAGGCAGATTACCAAACGGCAGTTTTGCCAAACATGTATAGCCCGCACTGCACGCCGGTGCAGACTGTCTAAATAACAGCAAAAGGGGAGTCACATATTATGGCTAACAGGGTATTCCAGAATGTGGTGTACCAGATGAAGGACGCAGTGGACCGTGTTGTCGGCGTTATCGACGAGACAGGCACCGTGATCTCCTGCTCCGAACTGGGGCAGATCGGTGAGGTGCGCGAGGGCGTAGCTACCGTCCGCCAGACGGCCGGCGATGCCTTTGTGCGCGATGGCTATGCCTACCATCAGTTCTCCAACGCCAAGCATAATGACTACGCCGTCTTTGTGGAGGGCACCGATACCACGGCGGAGCAGTTTGCCGCCATGCTGTCCATCAGCCTGCAGAGCATCAAGCAGTATCACGATGAAAAGTTCGACAAGACAAACTTCATCAAAAATGTCGTGCTGGACAACATCCTGCCCGGCGACATCTACGCCAAGGCTCGTGAGCTGCACTTTGTCTCCGATGTACAGCGCGTTGTGCTGCTCATCCGCGTGACCTCCGGCAATGACATTTCCGCTTATGATGTTGTCAGCGGTCTTTTCCCGGACAAGCAGAAGGACTTTGTCTTTAACATCAGCGAGACGGACACCGTCCTCGTCAAGGAAATCAAGCCGGACAACAACACACGCGATATGGAAAAGCTGGCCGCCTCCATTGTGGATACGCTGCAGGGTGACCATTACATCAAGGCCGTGGTCGGCATCGGCACCCCCATCGGCAACATCAAGGATCTGGCCTCCAGCTTTAAGGAGGCACAGATCGCGATGGAGGTCGGCAAGGTGTTTGACACCGAGCGTCAGGTCATCAGCTATGACCATCTGGGCATCGCCCGCCTGATCTACCAGTTACCCACCACTCTCTGCGAGGCCTTCCTGCGGGAGGTCTTTAAGCAGGAGAGCATTGACAGTCTCGACGCTGAGACGCTGTTCACCATCCAGCGCTTCTTTGAAAACAACCTGAATGTCTCGGAAACGAGCCGCGGGCTGTTTGTCCACCGCAACACGCTGGTCTACCGTCTGGAAAAGATTCGCAAGCTGACCGGCCTTGATTTGCGCAACTTTGACGATGCCATCGTCTTTAAGGTGGCCCTGATGGTCAAGAAGTACCTTTCCGCCAATCCGGCCAAATATTGATTTTAATAAAACTTTCACAAATGGCGCTGCACCGCAAGGCAGCGCCATTTTTCTGCTTTTGGCAGGCGGAAAACACCTTGACCGCAGGCGCGCTGCATGGTATTCTATTATATGTATGACTGTAACCGTAAACAGGACAGCCGCGCTGCGGCAGGAGAATCCTCAATGATCGATTTTGAGCATGTATATAAAACCTATGAGACCCACAACGATGAAAATGTTGCGTTGGAGGACATCAACATCCATATCGAGGAGGGCGAATTTGTCTTTATCCTTGGCCACTCCGGTGCAGGCAAATCTACCTTTCTGAAGCTGATCCAGATGGAGGAAAAGCCCACTGAGGGCAAGGTATTCATCAATGGGCAGGATCTGACCAAGATCCGCCGGCGCAAGGTGCCGTATCTGCGCCGTCAGATGGGTGTTGTCTTTCAGGACTTCCGCCTGATTCCGACCATGACCGTCTATGAGAATGTGGCGTTCGCCATGCGTGTGACGAACATCTCCACCAAAAAGATCAAGGACCGCGTGCCCTTCGCGCTCTCGCTTGTCGGCCTTGAGGACAAGATGGATCGTCTGCCGGACGAGCTCTCCGGCGGCGAGCAACAGCGTGTCGCCGTAGCGCGCGCGCTGGCCCACGGTCCCAAGCTGATCATCGCGGACGAGCCCACCGGCAACATCGACCCTGAGATGTCCATGGACATCATGCAGCTGTTTGAGGCCATCAATAAGGTCAACATCACCGTTGTGGTTGTCACCCATGAGCATGAGCTGGTACATAAGCTCGCCCGCAAGTATGGCAACCGCGTCATCACACTGGCCAACGGCATGGTCGCCTCCGACACCGCGCACCCCGAGGCCGCCCGCCGCTACGCAGCCGCTATGGCCCAGCGGGAAGAGGACGATTACGACTACGATGAAGACTGATCTTTACTATTAAAGAGGGGACACCATGCGTTTTTCCAGCTTTACCTACCTTGTTGGCCAGGGCCTGCACAATCTGCGTGCCAACCGGCTTATGACCTTTGCCTCGATGGGCGTGCTGACCGTCTGCATGCTGCTGATCGGCGCTGCCTACCTGCTGGGCGTCAACATTGATTATATGGTCGAATATATCGGCAACCAGAATGAGACGGTCGTCTATATGGATGATGCCACCGAGGACCAGATCGCCGCTGCCGATGCGGCCATCCGCAGCACCCCCCATGTCGTGGGGGTGACCTACATGTCGCCCGAGGATGTTCTTGCGACCTACGGTGATATGCTTAAGGACTATACCAACCTGCAGCAGGTCTTTCAGGACGATAACCCGTTCACGCCCAACTACCGCGTGACGGTGGATGACCCCGACAACATTGAAGCAGTCTCCGCCCAGCTGATGCAGATTGATGGCGTAGCAAGCGTCAAAGCGCCGCTTGCCATGGCAGACACCTTCACCTCGCTGCAGCAGGTCATCAACTACGCCTGCTACGGCATTGTAGCGGTGCTGGCTATCGTGTCCATCGTGGTCATCAACAATACGATCAAGATCACGGTGTTTAACCGCCGCAAGGAGATCGGCATCATGAAGCTGGTGGGTGCCACCAACGGTTTTATTCGTTTCCCGTTCTTTGTGGAGGGTGTTACCTCCGGCTTGATCTCCGCTGCGCTTGCCTCCGGCATCGTCTGCGGCGCGTACTATGCCCTCTGCCGCTGGTATGCCGAGAACCCGTCCAACCTCTCGCAGATGTTCGGCGGTCAGTTGGTTCCGCTGGAAAATGTATGGTATTACATTGTCGGCGGCTTTGTGCTGCTGGGCTTTGTGCTCTGCGGCCTCGGCACCGCCACCAGCATCCGCAAGCATCTGAATGTATAACAGCAACGAGCAGGGGAATTGCAAACAAAGATGAAGCATTTTTCGCACAGCAAAAAATTTATCTCACTGCTGCTCAGCGTAGCAGTTGCCATGACGATGACGCTTTCCACCGTTATGACGCCGCTGGCGGCTGCCAGTGTCAGCGACCTGCGCCAAAAGCTGCAGGAGCAGCAGGCCGCATTGGAAAAAGTCAACCAGCAGCTGAAAGAAACACAGAGCGACAAAGCGGACGCGCAGGCGCTCAAAACACAGCTGGAGCAGCAAAAATCACTGCTGCTCAGCCAGATCGGCACACTGACCGAGCAGATCGGCGGTCTGGATAATGATATCGTCAACAAACAGGACGAGATCAATCAAAAGCAGCAGGAGGTTGACCAGAAGCAGGCTGAATACGATCAGCGCTGGGCAGATTTCAAGGACCGTATGCGCGCGATGCAGCGGCTGAATGATGGTGGTTCCATTGCGCTGCTGTCCAGTGCGACCAACCTGTACCAGCTGCTTACCTTTGCCACCACGCTGGAGCAGATTGTCAGCAAGGATGAGGAGATTTGTCAGCAGCTTGAGGACGAGCATACCCAGCTGGAGCAGCAGCGCGCCGAACTGGAGCAGGCAAAGGCGGATCTGGAGGCAACAAAAGCCGACTACGAGGCCCAGAAGGCCGCGCTGAACAGTAAGACCAGTGAGCTTGCTGAGAATATCTCCCAGACAGACGAGAGCATCTCCAAGGCGGAGGCCGAGGAACAGGCGCTGAAGGAGGCCCAGATCGAGGCCAACAAAAAAGTGGACGAGGCAGCCAAAGAACTGGATGCAGCCCTGAACGCCGCCAACCAGGCCTACGGAAACGCCTCAATACAATGCTCGCTGGATTTTGGCCGCCCGCTTGCCACCTATAAGTATGTTTCCTGCTACTTTGGCGGCAACGGCCACCGCGGCACCGACTATGCCGCGCCGGGCGGCACCGAAATCTACGCCGTCAGCGGCGGCGTCGTCACCGCAGCCGCCTACCACTACAGCTGGGGCTATTATGTGCAGGTCTACCACGGCAAGGATGACAACGGCAACAGCTATTCCACACTGTACGCCCACATGAACAGTGCGCCCATCGTCAGCGTCGGGCAGAGTGTTTCCAAGGGACAGACGCTGGGGTATGTCGGCTCCACCGGCAACTCCACCGGCAACCACCTGCATCTGGAAATGAAGGTCAACAATGTTCTGGTCAATGTCATGAATTACTTATCCTAAGAAAGGGGAGTCCTTATGAAGCCGCAGAAGCATAAAACCGCCGTGCGCATTTTTTGCCTGGTGGTCGCCGTTCTTATGGTGCTGAGCCTTTTCTCTACGGTATTTTTCTCCCTTGCCTACGGGGCATAAACGCAAAAACAGTAAGGAGCCATCAGAGCCATGAGCAAAAAAATCAGTCTCGGCGTGGCAGCCACCATCGCCATCATCGCAATGGCTGTCACCTTCTCGCTGACGATGGTCGTGTCGATGAAGATGTTCAACACGACCGTGTCCAGCGTCAAAAATAAGGAACGCCAGTACAACAAGCTGTCGGAGATCGACCGCTTTGTCCGCGCAGGGGAGTTCTTCACCATTGATGAGGATACCCTGAACGATAAGCTGGCCGCCGGCTATATGAGCGGCATCAACGACCGATACGCTGTCTACTATACCGCCAAGGAGTACAGCGAAAAGCAGGCCATCGAGAAGGGCACCCTCACCGGCATCGGCGTGGCCGTTGTCAACGATGCCTCCTCCGGCTATGCGCGCATCATTCGTGTATACAACAATTCCCCCGCCAGTGAGGCCGGCCTGCAGGTCGGCGGCTTTATCACTGCCATTGGCGAGGAATCCACCAAGAACATCGGCTCTACTGCGCGTTTGACCTCCCGCCTGCTGGGTGAGGAGGGCACTACCACAGCCATCACCTACCTGACGCCCGACCGTCAGGAGCAGCAGCTGAGCCTTGTACACTCCAACTATAAGACCCCCACCATCTCAACAAGCCAGCTGACCGCCGGCACCTGCGGCTATCTGCGCATTGACGCCTTTACCGCAAGCACCGCCAGCGAGTTTAAAACTGCCGTGGACAACCTGCTGCAGCAGGGAGCCACCTGTCTGGTGTTTGACCTGCGCGACAACGCCGGTGAAAACCTCAATGCAGGGCTTGTCGCAGCGGATTACTGCGTACCCTCCGGTGAGATCGCCAAGCAGCAGGATAAGGACGGCAATGTGACCGTGCTGCGCATGTCCGATGAGAACGAGATCAATGTTCCGATGGTCTGCCTCGTCAATGGGGCTACCTCCAGCAGTGCCGAGCTGTTTGCCAATGCCCTGCGCAAGATGGGCGGTGCCACGATTGTCGGCACCAAAACGGCCGGTATGGGCGTTGTACTCAGCGATGTGCAGAGCTTCTCGGACGGCTCTGCCGCCTATATTACCTCCGGCCTGCTGCTCGACAACGAGGATCAGAGCTGGAACAACGAGGGTCTGAAGCCCGATATTGACGCGACACTCTCCGTTGATGAACAGAACTCCTACTACGACTACACGATCGACACTGACCCGCAGATCAGCAAGGCCGTCAACGCGGCCATGTCGCTGACCGGCCAGAACTGATATACGCTGAAAGGAAGCCGCCGTGCCCACATTGACCGACTTGTCTACCATCCGTGACCTTTGTGCGCGGTACGATTTTGCCCTTTCCAAAGGGTTTGGCCAGAATTTTATCATTAACCCGGGTATATGTCCCCGCATTGCCGAAGCCGCCGGCATCGGCCCCGGCTGGGGTGCCCTTGAGGTCGGCCCCGGCATCGGCGTACTGACCGAACAGCTCTGCAAACGCGCGGATAAGGTCGTTTCCATCGAGGTAGATAAGCGTCTGCCGCCGCTTCTTGAGGAGACGATGGCAGGGTATGATAACTTCAAGCTGGTGCTGAACGATGTCCTCAAGGTGGATTTGAAGGCGCTGCTGGCGGAGGAATTTGGCAATAAGCCGGTGGCTGTGTGTGCCAACCTGCCGTACTATATCACCAGCCCGATCCTGATGCGTCTGCTGGAGGAAAAGCTGCCTATCCAGAACATCACCGTCATGGTGCAAAAGGAGGCCGCACAGCGCCTGTGCGCCGCCCCCGGTACCCGCGATGCGGGTGCGATCAGCTACGCGGTGGCCTATTATGCGGAGCCGAAATTGTTGTTCAGCGTGCAGCCCGGCAGCTTTTACCCCGCCCCCAAGGTGACAAGCGCCGTCATTCGCCTGAATGTGCGCAAGACACCCGCTGTACAGGTTCCGAACGGTGACGAGGCAGCCTTCTTTGCGTTGATCCGCGCCGCATTCTCACAGCGCCGCAAGACCGCAGCCAACGCCATTGCCAACGGCCTGCACCTGCCCAAGGCGCAAGTCCTGGCCGCGCTGCAGTCAGCCGGTCTTGATGAACGCGCACGCCCCGAACAGCTTACGCTGGAGGATTATTGTGCCCTGCAGAACGCGCTGCATACAAAATAATTCCTCAACGATGCCATATTAAACAAACTCCCGGTCGCTTGATTGCAGCCGGGAGTTTTTACTGAAAATGTATGACACCGGAAAAGGCATAATTTAATAACTAAAAAGAGCGCTGCAAGGTAAAATTAAACCTTGCAGCGCTCTTTCGTTTGGAGCTAGTAACAGGAATCGAACCTGCAACCTGCTGATTACAAATCAGCTGCACTGCCAATTGTGCTATACTAGCGGGTACTAGATAATAATACCACAAACAGCAGCGCTTTGTCAAGACTTACAGCAATTCTACACCGGCATCACGGCAGGTTTTTACAGTGGCATCATCCCAAAGGCTGACCTGAACCTCACCTACATGGGCTTTGCCGAGCAGCAGCATGCAAAGGCGGCTCTGGCCGATGCCGCCGCCCATCGTCAAGGGCAGCGTGCCATCCAACAGCATCTTGTGGAAGGGCAGCTCTGCGCGCTCGGGGCAGCCTGCCTCGTCCAGCTGGCGGCGCAGCGATTCAGCATCCACGCGGATACCCATGCTGGACAGCTCCAGTGCGCAGCCAAGGGGCTTGTGCCAGAACAGAATATCGCAGTTCAGCGCCCAATCATCGTAGTCGGGGGCACGGCCGTCGTGGGGTTTGCCGCTGCGAAGCTTGCCGCCGATCTGCATGATGCAAACCGTGCCATGCTCCCTGGCAAAGGCGTTCTCGCGCTGCTTGGCGGTAAGTTCCGGGTAGAGGTCCTCCAGCTCTTGTGTCGTGATAAAAGCTACATCACGGCCGAGATGGATGTTTTTCAGCTCAGGAAACTTCCAGCGCAGCTCATCCGAGGTCGCGCAGACCGCATCCACGATGTCGCGGACGGTCTCCCGCAGAAAATCCAGCGTGCGCTGGTCTGCGGTAATAACACGCTCCCAGTCCCACTGGTCAACATAGATGCTGTGCAGGTTGTCCAGCTCCTCATCACGGCGGATGGCGTTCATATCGGTCACAATGCCCTGACCGGGGCGGAAGCCGTACTTGTACAGGGCATAGCGCTTCCATTTGGCAAGGCTGTGTACGACCTCGGCCTGCTCATTCAGACTGGGAACATCGAACGCAACCGGGCGCTCCACACCGTTCAGGTCATCGTTCAGGCCGCTGCCCTGCATGACAAACAGGGGAGCCGTGACGCGCTTGAGATGCAGTGCCATGCAAAGCTTTTCCTGAAAGATCGTTTTGATCAGGCCGATGGCCTTCTGGGTGTCATACAGCCCCAGCAGGCTTTGGTACCCTTCCGGAATGATAATGCTGCTCATAGTAGAATCTCCTTTTTCTTTCCCAGATTTTGACCCTATGCTTACGCCTTGGCAAACTGACTTTCGTAGAGCTGCTTATAAAAGCCGCCCTGCGCCAGCAGTTCATCATGCGTACCGCGCTCGATAATGTTGCCGGCCTTCATCACCAGAATCTGGTCAGCATTTTTGATGGTGGACAGGCGATGGGCCACAATAAAGCTTGTGCGGCCCTTCATCAATTCCTCAAAGGCATCCTGCACCAGCACCTCGGTGCGGGTGTCAATGCTGGAGGTAGCCTCATCCAAAATCAGAATCGGCGGACGCCGCAGCATGACCCGCGCAATGCAGAGCAGCTGCCTCTGCCCCTGACTGATATTGCCGCCGTCCTCGGCAACCTGTGTGTCGTATCCGTTCGGCAGGCGGCAGATAAAGCTGTGGGCGCGCGCCTTCTTGGCTGCGGCTATGATCTCCTCGCGGGTGGCGTCCGGTTTGCCGTAGGCGATGTTTTCTGCAATCGTACCGGCTTTGAGCCATGTTTCCTGCAGCACCATGCCCAGATTGGCGCGCAGGCTGTCCCGCGTTACCGTGTCGATGGGGTGTCCATCCACCCGCAGCGTGCCGCTGTTGATCTCATAGAATCGCATCAGCAGGTTTACAAGGGTGGTCTTGCCGCAGCCGGTCGGACCGACCAGCGCGATGCGCTGCCCCGGCTCGACCTTGAGGTTCATATCCTCGATCAGGGGTACATCGTCCTGATAGCGGAACCGCACATGCTCAAAGGCCACGCTGCCGGCACCGTGGGGCAGGCTCACGGCATCGGGGGCATCGGGGATGATAGGTGTCTCATCGATCAGATCAAACACCCGCTGCGCACAGGCCAGCGCATTCTGCAGTTCGGTCATGACATCGGAGATGTCATTGAAGGGCTTTGTGTACTGGTTGGCATAGTTCAAAAAGACGCTCAGCTCGCCAACCGTGATACCGCCGGCAATCGCAACAAATGCGCCCAGTATGCCGACCGAGGCGTAAACCAGTGAATTTACAAAGCGGGTGCAGGGGTTCGTGGTCGAAGAAAAGAAGGTTGCCCGCACACCGCAGCGCTGCAGGTCGCGGTTGATACGGTCAAAGCGCTTCTCAGCGCGCGCCTCATAGCCGAAGGCGCGAACCAGATGCTCGTTGCCGATCAGCTCCTCCACAAGGCTGGTCATCTCGGCGCGGGTCTCGCTCTGCACCCGGAACATAGAATAGGTGTGTGTCGCAATAAAGCGCGCCACAAAAATGGAGAGCGGTGTCAGCGCCACGACCACCAGCGCGATGCGCCAGTCTATATAGAGCATGACCCCCAGGGTACCCAGAATGGTCAGCACACCGGTAAACAGCTGGGTAAATCCCATCAGCAGGCCGTCACTGAACTGCTCCACATCGGTTGTGATGCGGCTGATCGCATCGCCGGGGCGGTGGGCGTCCATATATTTCAGTGGCAGAATCTCAAGCTGCTCAAACACGCGCACCCGCATATCCCGCACGACCTGAAAGGTGATGCGGTTGTTGACAACATTCATCAGCCATTGGGAGAGCGCCGTGCAGGCGATCGTGGCAGCCATAGCCAATGCGATGCGGCCAAGCCCCTGATAATCTACCTGCCCGGGTCCCACGATCTTATCGACCGCCCTGCCGGCCAGCACCGGTGCAAGCAGGGTGGTGACAACCGTGATGAGCGCCAAAGTAAGCGTAAGAATGACCATGCCCTTGTAGGGGCGGATCAGCTGCAGAACGCGTTGGATCGTATTGTGGTCAAGCTTCTTCGATGTCTTGCTCATAGTGTTTTGGCCACCTCCTCCTTGCTCAGCTGACTCAGGCAGATTTCCCTGTAGACCTCACAGCTCTGCAGCAGTGCGGCATGGGGGGCATCACCGGCCAAAGTGCCGTCATCCAGCACAAGAATGTGGTCGGCGCGCTGCACGCTCGCCGCGCGCTGGGAGACGATAAAGACCGTCATACCCTGCGTTTTTTCTTTAATGGCCTTGCGCAGGGCTGCATCGGTGGCGAAATCCAGCGCGGAGGCACTGTCATCGAGAATCAAAATTTTCGGCTTCGGTACCAGTGCGCGTGCAATCGTCAACCGCTGGCGCTGCCCGCCGGAAAAGTTGCGCCCGGCCGTTTCCACAGGGGCATCCAGCATGCCGGGCTTGCTGCGGACAAAGTCTGCGGCCTGTGCGATTTCAAGCGCCTCCCAGATCTGTGCATCGGTGGCATTCGGGGCGGCCCACTGCATATTGTCGCGGATGGTGCCGGTAAACAGCACCGCCCGCTGGGGTACGATGCCTACAAGGCTGCGAAGCTGTGCAAAGCTGTACTGCTTTACATCGCGGCCGAACAGTGTCACCGTGCCGCGGCCGGCGTCGTAAAAGCGGCAGATCAGATCGATCAGGGTGGATTTGCCGCTGCCGGTACCGCCAATCACGCCGATGGTCTCGCCGCAGCCGGCCGCAAAGGAAATATCGGTCAAGCTGGGTGCGCCCGCACCATGATAGGTGAAATCCACATGCTCAAACCGGACCGCCTCGGCAGCACCGTCAACCGCGAGCGGTGCCGTGCCGGGGTCCTCCATCGTGGTGCGGGTGTTCAGAATCTCATTCACACGCATACCGCTGGCCAACGCGCGCGTTACAGAGACGACCAGATCTGCCAGACGCAGCAGGCTCAGAAGGATCTGGCTCATATAGTTGATCAGCGCGATAACCTCACCCTGAGTCAGCGCACCGGCATCGACCTCCATGCCGCCGCGCAGCAGCAACGCTACCACGGCGAGGTTGACTACCAGATAGGTCAGGGGATTCATCAGGGCGGAGATGCGGCCCGCTGCAAACTGCAGAGATTTCAAATGATCGTTCGTCTCGACAAAGGCAGCCAATTCATCGGCCTGCCGGGCAAAGGCGCGCACCACACGGGCACCCACATAGTTTTCACGGGTCAGCAGCGTCACACGGTCAAGACCGTTCTGCGCCTCATGGTAAATCGGCACTGTGACCCGCATGATTGCCCAGATGATCAGCGAGACCGCAACGGTAACGCCGAGGAAAAGCAGCGTCAGTCTGGGGCTGATCGAAAATGCCATGATAAGCGCGCCAATAACAATGAACGGCGATCGCAGCAGCAAACGCAGGGTCAGGTTCACACCGTTCTGGACCTGATTGATATCACTGGTCATCCGCGTGACCAGCGTGGGGGTGCCGATACCGTCCAGTTCGCTGTAGCTCAACGTGTCAATATGACGGTACAGGTCCCTGCGCAGCGCCGTGCCAAAGCCCAGTGCCGCCGTGGCGGAAAAGTATTGGGCCGTCAGGCTGCTGGCAAGACCGATGGCAGCCAGCAGAACCAGCAGGCCGCAGCGCGTCCAGATAAAAGCTGCATCCCCGTTTTTGATGCCTGTATCAATGATGCTGGCGATGACCAGCGGTACAAACAGCTCAAAACAGGCCTCCAACATCTTGAATAGCGGCGCCAACAGGGCTTGTCGCTCATAGCCCTTGATGTAGCGCATCAATTTGTGCATGAAAGACCACCTCATAGGTACAGATTGCGTGTAACTGCATTATTATACCACTAATTCGGGAATTTGTCATATCCTGATTCAACGGATTTCGATGATTATTTATCCGTCCGGCGTCTATACTTTCAATGGGCAGATACAAGAGGAGGATATGCAGATGTTCTGGGTCTACAGCTACAAAGGTTTTTCACGCACGGCGGCGCGCACCGTCCGCACCGCGCTGGTACTGGCAGGGCGGCAGGGCTGCTGTCAGGCCGACACAGGCCATCTGCTGCTGGCGCTGGTGCAGACGGCACGCGGCAGTGCAGCAGACTTCCTGCGCCGCAAGCGGGTCACCACCACAGCGCTGGCCAACTGCAGTGCCGCCCGGGCCGAAGGCGCACCGCGCAGGCTGCACCGCTGCGACCTTGCACCGGAGCTGCGCAAGGCGATGGAGTTTGCTGTGCTGGGGGCGCACGCTGCCAGTGCTGCCCGGGCCGAAAATGAGCATCTGCTCTGCGCTATGCTTGAGGATTCCACCTGCACAGCCAGCCGCTGGATGCTTTCCCTTGGTGTCGAGCTGCCGCAGGCCGCGCGGGAGTGCCGCCAGCTCTCGGGTCAGCTGGTATTGCCCGCACAGCCCCGGATGGCAGCCAGCCGCACGGGGCGTCCCAGCGAAAAATACGGCCGCGACCTGACACGCCTTGCACAGGAGGGTCGTCTGGACCCGGTGCTGTGCCGTGACAGTGAGCTGGAGCGGATGGTGGAGATCCTTTGCCGCCGCCAGAAAAACAATCCCTGCCTGCTGGGGGAGCCGGGTGTCGGAAAAAGCGCACTGGCCGAAGCACTGGCCCAGCGCATTGCCTCTGGGCAGATCACCCCGGCCCTGCGGGGCAAACGGGTCTTATCGCTCGATATGGCCTCGATGGTGGCGGGCACGAAATACCGCGGTGATTTCGAGGAGCGCTTTAAAAACCTGCTTGAGGAGCTTTACCGCGACCGCTCGACCATCCTGTTCATTGATGAGATCCACATCATTGCCGGTGCCGGGGCAGCGGAGGGGGCTATCGATGCCGCCAGCATCCTAAAGCCGATGCTGGCGCGCGGGGAGATACAGCTCATCGGTGCGACCACGCCGGAGGAATACCGCAAAACGATCCAGAAGGACTCTGCGCTCGAGCGGCGGTTCGGGCGGGTGATGGTCGAGGAGCCGACACCAACCGCTGCCGAAACGATTCTCGCGGGCCTGATGCCCCGGTATGAGCGCTACCATGGGGTGGCCATCCCGTCCACAGCCATCCATGCGGCAGTTGAGCTGAGTGTGCGGTATCTGCCGGGGCGGTATCTACCCGATAAGGCCATCGACCTGCTGGACGAAGCCGCGGCTGCACGCCGCATTGCCGAAAACAGCAGCGAGAAAAAAGCGCTGACCCCGGCAGACATTGCCCGTGTGGTGAGCAAGGCAAGCGGTGTACCCGCCGAGCGTGTGGGGGAGGCCGAGCGCGAGCGGCTTGCACAGCTGGAGCAGCGCCTTGCCGCAGAGGTCATCGGCCAGCCGCGGGCTGTAGCCTCGGTAGCTGCCGCCATACGCCGCAGCCGCACCGGCCTGCGGGAGAACAATCGTCCCATCGGCGCGATGCTGTTTTTGGGGCCTACCGGTGTGGGTAAGACCCAGCTGGCCCGCACGCTGGCCAAGGGCTGGTTCGGCAGCGAGAAGGCACTGCTGCGCTTTGATATGTCCGAATATATGGAGCGTCACACCGTGGCACGGCTCATCGGCGCGCCTCCGGGCTATGTAGGCCACGACGAGGGCGGCCAGCTGACCGAGGCTGTGCGCCGCCGCCCCTACAGCGTTGTGCTGTTTGATGAGATTGAAAAGGCGCACAGCGATATTCAAAACCTGCTGCTGCAGATTTTGGAGGACGGCACCTTGACCGATGCACAGGGCCGCAGAGCGGATTTTTCCAACACCATCATTTTGCTTACCTCCAATCTGGGTGCGCGGTGCCTTGCCGGGCAAACGGCCCCCATGGGCTTCGGCGCTGCCGGGGCGGAAAAGGACCGCCGCGGCCAGCAGGCAATCCGGGAGGCGAGGGAGTTCTTCCGCCCCGAGCTGATGGGGCGTCTGGACGAGACCGTGCTGTTTGACCCGCTCGGCCCGGAACAGCTGGCAGGCATTGCCGACCGGCTGCTCTGCGAGTTAGAAGAACGCGCAGCCGGGCAGGGCTACACCCTGCGCCATACTGCCGCAGCCGCCAAGGCGCTGGCAGGGGATACGGTGCCGCCCTACGGCGCGCGGGAGCTGCGCCGCACGGTCAGCCGTGCAGTAGAGCAGGCACTGGCCGACCGGATCGCCGACGGCACTGCCCAGCCCGGCACAGTCTACACGGCCGATGCCGATGCAAACGGGCATATCATCCTGACGCAGGACACCCTGACGGCCTGTGTGTAACGCCGCTGCACAAACAAATAGGGAGGCATCCGCCTGTAGCAGACGGATGCCTCCCTACTATTTTTATCAGCTTCGGAACAGCCCTCAATCCTTCACATACAGGCCGCAGTGGCAGGGGCCGTGATAGTCCGGGTCGGCCAGCTGCTGCTTGAACTCGCTGCAGATGCAGATATTTTCCGGGATATGCTGCAGACGGCAGGGGCAGTATCCGCCCGTACGCTTTAAACCCTCACGGATGGTCTTGACAATCTCCTCGTTGGGATTCAGATGAAACTTCGGCTTTTCCATCGCAGTTACCTCACTTTACGGTTTGACGCGGAACTCCTGCTCGCAGTAGATGCAGCGGTAGCGGCCGCTCGGCGTCAGTGCAAAAATATGATCGCAGCCCTCCTCGATGGAGGTAATGCAGCGCGGGTTCGTGCATTTGATGACATTGACCAGCCGCTTGGGCTGCTCGGGGTGTTTCTTCTCCGTCACCCTGCCGTCCCGGATAAAGGTAATGGAGATTTTCGGGTCGACATAGGCGAGAACGTCAAAGCTCATCTCGCTGACATCGCCCTCGATCTTTATTATGTCCTTTTTTCCGTCCTTTTGGCTGCGGACATTCTGCAAAAGTGCCACGCTGGCATTGTTCAGCTTTTCCAGCTCCATCATGTGGTAGAGCGCCAGACCCGTGCCTGCGGTAATGTGGTCAATGACCACGCCGTTCTGGATTTCATCAACCTTCAACATTGAACGCTACCTCCCCGGTCTTGGGGTCTTTGAGACCCAGCAAAGTCATGATCAGCGCCATGCGCATATGGACGCCGTTCTGCACCTGGTCAAAGTACGCTGCGCGCGGGTCGTCATCCACATCCAGCGTGATCTCATTCACACGGGGCAGGGGATGCAGCACCGGCATATCCGCGGGGGCCAGAGCCAGCTTTTCCTTTGTCAGGACATAGCTGTTTTTCAGGCGGATGTAATCTTCTTCATTAAAGAACCGCTCACGCTGGACGCGGGTCATGTAGAGGACGTCCAAATCGGGCAGAGCCTCCTCCATGCTGCGTGTCTCAACATAGGGGATGTTGTTAGGCTCGAGGATCTCGCTGATGATGTAATCCGGCACGCGCAGCTCCTCGGGTGAGATGAGCACAAACTTCATGCCCGGCAGACGGGACAGGCTCTTGATCAGGCTGTGCACCGTGCGGCCAAACTTGAGGTCGCCGCAGAAGCCGATGGTCAGATGATCCAGACGCCCCCGGCGCTGGCGGATCGTCATCATGTCCAGCAGCGTCTGGGTGGGGTGGCTGTGGCCGCCGTCACCGGCGTTGATGACCGGAATGCGGCTGTAGCGGGACGCGCGCAGCGGTGCTCCCTCCTTGGGGTGGCGCATGGCAGCAATGTCTGCCACGCAGCTGATCACGCGGATGGTATCGGCTACGGTTTCGCCCTTGGAGGCGCTGGAAACACCGGCATCGGGGAAGCCCAGCACCTGACCGCCCAAGTTCAGCATGGCTGCCTCAAATGAAAGGCGGGTACGGGTGCTCGGTTCGTAGAAAAGCGTTGCCAGACGCTTGCGCGCGGCAACATCCTTATAAGCGGCCGGATCATCGTGGATACGGTCGGCAAGGTCCATCAGGCTGAGCGTTTCTTCCAGCGTAAAATCCGCCGGGTCGATCAAATGTCTCATACACAATCCCCTTTATAATAGCTCTATATTCTAAGCGGCGGTATGCCGCTTACAATCAAACCAGTTTGCGCACCATGGCAAAATCAAAGAAATCCGTGTAGCAGGTCTGGCAGCAAAGCACCGGCTTGCAGGTGCGGGAGTAGCAGATCTCATCCAGCTGCAGCAGCGCCTGATCAGGCCGCACCCCCAGCTGGCGGCGGATGCCCGGTGTACCCATTACAGCGTGCAGCGTTGTCAATGTCTCGGCTACCTCCACGCGGCAGTGCTGCTCAACGATCTCAAAAATCGGGCGGCTGAAGTCGATTGCATCAAGCCGCTTGCCGCCGAACAGTGCCAGCGGCAGAATATCGGTGGAGTACAGCACCGGCGTTTCATCTGCCAGCACGCGGCGGCGCACAAACACCAGCGTATGTTCCTTCTCCGGGTCAAGGGCCAGCCGCTCCATCAGTTCGGGCGTTGCGGTTTCCCGTGTGACCATCAGGTTATCGCTGTGCGGCACCCGCCCGATTGCGCGGATCATCTTGTTGAACTCCAGCTTTTGATCCATGCGGTTCTCAACCATCAGCACATCACGGTTGACAAGCGTACCGATGCCGCGCACCCGCTCCAGATAGCCGTCGCGCTCCAGCTCACTCAGGGCATCGCGCACCACGGTGCGGCTAACCCCCAGCGCCTCAGCCAGCTCCAACTCACTGGGCAGCTGTGGTGCGGCAGCGTAGATTCCATCGCGCAGCTCCTCCAGCAGGCGTTGGGCGGTCTGCTGGCTGCGCAGCTCGCCGCCAAGGCGGTTTTCCGTCGTTTTATTCATTGGCAAATTCCTTTCGTGCCCGGCAGATATCGGCCAGACAGCATTTGTCACAGTAAGGCTTTGTGCGCGCCGTGCAGACTGCGCGGCCGTGATCCACCAAGCGGTGGCAGAAGCCGTTTCCCTCCTCGGGGGGAATGATCTTCCACAGCGCCTTCTCGACCTTGGCCGGGTCCTTGCAGTTGTCCACAAGACCGATGCGGTTGCACAGGCGGATGCAGTGGGTATCTGTCACGATGGCCGGCTTGCCGAAGACATCCCCCATTATCAGGTTGGCGCTTTTGCGGCCAACCCCCGGCAGGGAGAGCAGCGCATCAAAATCATCGGGCACACGGCAGTCAAATTTATCCCGCAGCATCCGCATACAGGCGGAAATATCCCGCGCCTTGCTGTGGCCCAGCCCGCAGGGCTTGACAATGGCTTCGATCTCCTCCGGGCTGGCGGCGGCCAGCTCCCTGATGCCGGGAAACCGGGCAAACAGCTCCTGCACAACAACATTCACCCGTGCATCGGTGCATTGGGCTGCCAGACGCACCGACACCAGCAGCTGCCATGCGTGGTCATAGTCCAGCGTGCAGTCACTTGCCGGGTATTCAGCTTTAAGCCGCGCAATACAGACCGCTGCGAGTTCTTTCTTGGTCACCGTGTATTTCTCCGTTTCGTGCTATTTCTTTAATATTACCACGATACTGCCCTCTAATCAAGTCCAGAAGTATGATGTTTTGGGACACAATGCGGTAAATGTTTTTGCCCGGGCAGCACCGAACCCCTGCTGTCCATCGGGCAGCAGGGGTTCGGTACGGCTGTGCTTTGGCAACACCGCACAATTCCCGCCTGACGGCTTAAGCACCGCTCCGTCGGCTGCGGCACGGCATCTGCGTTGCCAAAATGCTCGATAATACACAAAGTATTATCTGCGCTTTTGGCTTAGCAGCTGCCGCACCTCGCTCGCCGTATCGGCACTTAGAATTATGCGGTATTGCCCTTTATCTTTTTGTTATTTTCCGGTATCGTTTGCAACGGCTTCGGCAATCAGCTTTTCCAGCGTAGCCATGTTGGCCTCCTGATCGATGCCGCCCATGATCGGCTCCCCAACGATGTTGCCCTGACGGTCCACAACACAGGTAGTGGGGAAGGCCATGATGCCCAGTGCAAACTTACCGGCCTCGCCGTTAGGGTCAAAGTAGATATTGCGGAAGGATGCGCCTGCGGATTCCAGAATTTTCTTGGCAGTGGCGACGTTGTCCGCGTTGCCGTCCAATGTCTCGGTATTGACGCCGATGACCTCGCCGCCCTGCTCCTTGATGCGCTGGTTGAGTGCGTCAAGGTCATCCATCTCATCCACGCAGGGCTTGCAGCCGCTGAACCAGAAGTTTACAACGGTGAACGCATTGTTGGCAAACAGGCTGCTGTCAACGCTGTTGCCGTCAAGGTCCTTACCCTCAAACTGGGGGAAGGTGCTGCCGTTCTCCGCTGCGCTCTGGCTGGCGGCATCCTCCTGAGGAAGGGCTGCGATCTGATTTTCGATCTCCCGGATCTTATCCGCGTCTGCCTTGAGGGAGGCGTACTCCTCCTCGGTGAACTGATCCTTCGCGTTGTCCACGGCACTCATAAGGAAGTCGCCGTAATTGTTGCTGAGGGTGGTCTGCGTCACATTCTTGTCCATCGAGGCAAAAACCTTTTCCCACAGTTCATCGTTCGCGGCCAGAATGTCGTTTTCCTCTGCAAGAAGCTGCTCCTCGGTTTTGGTCTGTGCGGCGGAGGCTGCTTCACTGGTCTGTGCGGCGGAGGCTGCTTCACTGCCGGCGGCAGTGCCTGCCTGCTGGCTGCCGCAGGCGGCGAGGGAAAATACCAGAACCATGCTGGTCAAAATTGCTGCAATTCGTTTCATACTCAAATCTCCTTACTGTTATCTGCCTTATCGCCAAAGCCGTACTGATAGTGTATCGCCTTGGTGGGGCAGGATTTTATACACATACCGCAGCGGATACACTCCGCGTGGTTTGGTGTCTTTGTAATATCCACATCCATCTTGCAGGCCCGCGCACAGGCACCGCAGGACACGCATTTGTCGGTGTCTACCCGCATCTGGAAAAGAGATACTCGGTTCATGACCGCGTAAAAGGCCCCCAGCGGGCAGAGCCACTTGCAGAACGGGCGGTAAAACACCACACTGGCAGCAACGACCGCCAGCAGGATGCAGAGCTTCCAGCTGAACAGCTTGCCGAGCGCGGCGCGTATCCCTGCATTGGTCAGCGAGAGGGGAATCGCACCCTCCAGCACGCCCTGCGGGCAGAGATACTTGCAGAAGAACGGATCACCCATTCCCATCTCATTGACAACAAGCGCAGGCAGCAGCACCACCATGATGAGCAGCACGGCGTACTTCAGATAGCGCAGCGGCTTCAGTCGTTTGGTGGAGCACTTGGGCGAGGGGATCTTATGCAAAAGCTCCTGCAGCCAGCCGAACGGGCAGAGAAAGCCGCAGATAAACCGCCCCAGCAGCACCCCCAACAAAATCAGGATGCCGGTAATATAATAGGAAAACCGGAATTTTGACGAGCCGACCACAGCCTGAAATGCGCCGATCGGGCAGGCCCCCGCCGCGCCCGGGCAGGAGTAGCAGTTCAGCCCCGGTACACAAACTGTTTTTCCCTTGCCCTGATACAGAACACCCTTGGCAAAATTCGGCAGATGGATGTTCGTCAGCAGCGCTGCGCCTGCCTGTATCCAGCCCCGGAAACGGGCTAGAAAAGAACTTTTTTTCTTATCCAATGCCAACACACTCCATACACAACCGGATAGCCTTTGCCATCACCGTATCTGCCTCCCCGCGCCAGATGCCGAAGCCGATCATCAAAACGGCGGCCAACAGCAGCGCCGACTGGGCGATTGCTTTTTTGTTTATCACTTGCGGTTGCTCCTTTCTGCTTGATGAGATTAGTATACACCTGCCGGTATAAAATTTCTGCTAAGAAAAAATTAACGCAGACTTTATCGAAATCTGCTATAATGACTATTATAAAGGTATCGCTGCAATGCTTTTGCCTTGTGCAGCGCCAAAAAGAACCTTAAAAATACGGGAGATGATCGCTTATGCGTCTTTTGTTGATAGAGGATGAACCGACCCTGCGGGAAAGCGTAGCTAAAAAGCTGCGCCGCTCCGGCTACGAAACGGATGACTGCGGTGACGGAGAGGCTGCGCTTGAGCTGCTTGCCGCAGAGCGGTACGATCTTGTCCTGCTCGATCTCAATCTGCCGAAGGTGGACGGCATGACCGTTCTGCGCACGCTGCGCAGGACCGACCTTGAAACGCCTGTGCTGATCCTGTCCGCCCGCAGCGAAATTTCCGACAAGGTGGAGGGACTGGACGCAGGTGCCAATGATTATCTGGCCAAGCCGTTCCATCTGGCTGAGTTGGAGGCCCGTGTGCGCAGCCTGACCCGGCGGCAGTTTATCCAGCGTGATGTATGCCTGCGGTGCGGGCGGCTGACCTTTGACACCAAGAGCCGCCTTGCCATGGCAGACGGCCAGCCCATCCCGCTGACCCGCAAGGAGAGCGGCGTGCTGGAATACCTGCTGCTGCATCAGGGGCGTCCTGTCAGTCAGGAGGAGTTGATCGAGCATGTCTGGGACAGCAGTGTCGATGCGTTCAGCAACTCGATCCGCGTGCATATCTCTGCACTGAGAAAAAAGCTGCGCACCGCACTGGGGTACGACCCCATCCGAAACCGCATCGGTGAGGGATATGAGTTGGAGGAAAATGAACCATGAATCGCATATCTTTTCAGTGGCGGATCACGCTGATGACCGCTGTGCTGATTGCCGGGGCCTGCATCTGCCTGAATCTGCTTCTCTACCGCTCCGGCGCCACCGGCATGGACAACTTGAACGGGTATGTCCTGCAATACCAGCAGAGCGATGAGGAAAACCTGACGATTGAAATACCGGACGATCAGATGTCGGACTTTCTTGTACAGTTTTCGCAGGAGGTCTACGATGCCAAGGCTGTTTTCGGGCGCAAGGGCTGGTGCATCACGGCAGCGGTAACGCTGCTGAGCGCAGCGATTGCTTATTTTGTCAGCGGCAAGGCGCTGGAGCCCTTGAAAAAGCTTGCGCAGCAGGCCGAACGCATTGATCAGGACAGCCTTGTGGAGGCTCGCTTAGAGGAAAACACGATTCCGGAATTTCGCAACCTGAGCCAGTCCGTCAACCGTATGCTGGACCGGCTGGCGCAATCCTTTGACCTGCAGCGTCAGTTTGCCGGCAATGCCGCTCATGAGCTGAAAACACCGCTGGCCATCATGCAGGCCAAGCTGGAAATGTTTTCCGAGGAGCACCCCGATGCCGACAGCGAGGTCGCCGACCTGCTCCGCTTTCAGACGGATCAGGTGTCCCGTCTGGCAGGCCTTGTCCGCACGCTGCTGGAAATGAGCGATCTGCAGTCGATCCCGCGTGAGGATCTTATCGAGCTGGCCCCGCTGGCCGATGAGATCGTGGCCGACCTGACCCCGCTGGCACAGCACCGTAGCGTCACCCTTTTTCAGGAATGTGAGGAGGTCAGCATCAGGGGCAGCGACACCCTGATCTACCGCCTGCTCTTTAATTTGGTCGAAAACGGCATCAAGTACAATACCCCCGGCGGTTCTGTGCATATCACGATCCAACAAAAGAAAAGCAGCGCTGTGCTGCGTGTTGCAGACACAGGCTGCGGCATCCCGGAGGAGTACAGGACGAGTGTGTTCCAGCCCTTTTTCCGGGTAGATAAATCCAGAAGCCGGGAGATGGGCGGCGTAGGTCTTGGGCTTGCACTTGTGCGGGAGATTGCCCTGCTGCACGGCGGCACCGTTACAGCTGAACCGGCTGACGGGCAGGGGACAGTGTTCACAGTCACCCTGCCGATACAGGCTTGACAGCCGTCTGCAACGCCTTATTCCTCTGCCAATTCCACCACCAGCTTTGCCTCACTGGCGGCAATGGCAAGCTGCAGCTTGTTTTCCAGCCCGGTCTTTTGCAGCATATTGATGACATGATATTTGACGGTCGAGGGCTCCACACAAGGCGCCTTGGCGATCCCGCTGTAGGAAAGCCCGCGCACCAACAGGCGCAGCACGCGCATCTCGGCAGGGGTAAAGTCGCTGCTCATCGTCATGCCGATCTTTACGCTCGGCGGCATATCGGGGAAGATATGCGCTCCCTGCACAGTACTGCGCACGACCTGCATCAGGGTCCTTTCATCCCCGTCCTTATACCACAGGCTGTTTGCACCTGCCGCCTTGGCGCGCTTTAAAATTTCATGGTCGATCAGCGAGGTAACGACCACGATTTTGATGCCCGGGTGCGCCTTATGGATCTTTTCGGCGGCGGCCAGACCGTTTTCGCGGTGTTCGGTCTGCACATCCATTAGGACAAGGTCGATATCCTCGGTATCACACAGGATCGGAGCCTCTGCAGCGCCGGGGATAGATACGGCAAGCTGATACCCGTCCTCGTTCTGAATATAGCTTTCAAGCAGGCTCCGGACCAGCTTTTGGTCCTCAACGATCATAACGCGTATCATAAATGCTCTCCTTATCGGGCAGGGTTACTTCCAGAACAAACACAGGCAGGGAGTGTACGGTTACCGTACCCCCTGCTTTTTCAATACGGCGGCGGAGCGAGGATAGCCCGCCGCCTTCTTTTATCTTCGCCTTGGGCGGCGCGCCGTTGTTCGTGATGCAAAGGTGCCATTCCTGTGGCCGATGCTCGGAATCGGCGTACAATTCCGTGGCGCCCGCATGCCGCACAGCGTTGGAGGTACACTCCCGCAGGATCAGTGCGTAGAGCTCGCGGGTGGCGCGTGCCGCAGGGTACGCACCGCGCAGCTGTACGTCTGCGCCCAGAACAGCCGCCCGCCTTTGCATATAGCTCAGCGGATCCTCGGCAGCATCCTCCTGCCGGGCGCGGCACAGCAGGGAAATGGAACTTTCCCACTTTGCAGCTTCGCTCTTGATCCGGGCAAGGTCATGCTCATGCCGCAGTGCGCGCCGTGCGGCAAGCAGGGTATGGCCGATGTCGTCATGCACCCGCATCTTCATTTTCAGGATTTCTTCCTCCCGCACAATGTCGGGCATATTGTCATATAAGCGCTTTGCGCGGCGGTTCGCATCGGCAAGGCGCTCGTTTTCCTGCTGCAGTGCAGCATGTAATGCCGCCAGCTGGGTGACATCGGTGGCCATCACCTCGGTGTACGGTATGCCGTATTTGTCCTGAACAGGGCGCACCGTGAAATGATATACCGTTCCGTCCGGGAATGCGTAGATGCGGGCGGCCTCATCGCGCAGCTGCACACCGCCGCCGGGACTGTGAAGCGCCTGCTCCAGATCCGTAAGGGTCTGCAGATCCCGGCCGCAGAGGACTGCGGAGATTTCCTGCATCCTGTGATTGATCAGGCGCAGCAGGCCGTTGCGGTCAAAGTAGCAGATGGCCGCCGGCAGCGTGTCAAAGCCTTCCTTGACAGCGTTACGGGAGATTCGGGAAATCATAGGCCGCCTCCTTCTGCCGGAAACATTGTGAAATACAAAAGCCCGTCATCATCCCGTTCAAGCTGCATTTGCGGCAGGTCGGGCAGTGCAGCGAGTGCGTCCGTGCATTGAACGCTGCAGCGCAGCCCCCAGCCCTGCGCAGTATGCTCGGCGCAGAAAAGGATCTCCTGCAATCCCGGCAGGGTCGCTTCTATGATGGCTTCAAAGGCGTCATAGATCGCCACGGCGGACGCGGGGGAAATCTTTGCAGTGTCGGCAATCTGTACGGCGCAGCGTATATCACTCAGGCGCAGGCTCTCGGCCGATTCAAACAGGCTCAGCCGCAGCTCTGTGGTGTCAATATCCTCCGCCTTGTCACAGACAAAAACAAGGTTGCTGCGCCGCTTGATATAGGTTCCCAAAATGACGATGCGCTTCAGCAGCCGGCGGGCGGCATCGACATCGTCTGTGGCTTTGAGTGCAATCAGGTATTCCTGTATCCGTGCCAGCTGGCGGGCTATGACGGTCTCGATTTTGTCATACAGCCGGTTCTGCTCGCTCAGCTGCAGCCATTGTGCCTTCTGGGCTGTTTCCGCCTGTATGATGTCCCCGATGTCATGCAATTCCTCCTGCGTGAGGCGCAGCTCCTCCAGCAGTGCCACCAATTCGGTGATGTCCTCCTGCCAGAAAACATACCCTTTCCGGATCGGGTGGCCGTGAAGCTGGGTCGTGGCATCCAGCTGGACACTGCCGGTGAGTGCCTGACGCAGCTGCTCCTCATGGAGCGGCGCCGCCTGCATCGAACATTGCACAGGCACAAACGCCCGGTCTGTGATCAGTCCCTTGGCAGAAGATACCTCAAACAGCGTGGCATACCCCATGTTGGATTGGATAAGCCCGCACCGGATGCACGCCTCAAAGGACGCTGTAAAGGTCAGGCATTGCACCACGGTCATATCACCGGCGATAGCGTGCATCCACGGCACATTTAAAATATGCTTGTACAGTAAAGCATAGAGCGTGGCCAAAAAAATCGGCACAAGCGGCAGCCAGAGGATGCGCTTTGTATGCGGAATACGGCAGCGCCGTACAAGGTACACCACCGTGAACACGGCACAGGAAAATATCCACAGCAGGCAGAGGTAATATACGAACCGATAGGTGTAATCGGGGCTGCCCAGTACCTCCTGCCCGGGCGGGAACGCAAACGCAAGCTGATGGCAGTCGTTTGTCAGCACCAGACTGAACAGCACCACCGGGAACACAAAGATCAGATGCCGATATTTGTACAGAGGACCGGACTGCCCCCGATCTAAAAAGAAAAGCGTATAAAGTGCAAGGGTCGGGATCAGCAGCATCGGGATATAGTATGCATACCACAATCGCCGCAGCATATCCGGTGTCTGGGCAAAGTCATAGCGGATCAGGCGTATATCCAGCCAGAACAGCATCAGGGCGGCAGCGCCCAGCAGGCAGCGGCGGGTCTGTGCGTGCAGGATACGCCACCAGACCGATACCGCCCATGAAAAGATCAGGATATTATACAGCACCGTGCGCAAAAAGCCGGAATACGGCATATAAAACGCCCGCATCAGGACAGCGCAGAGAATCACCCCTGCAACCGCAGCGGCTAAACACAGATTGCCAAGCCGTACCTTTGTCATAGCGCCTGTCCTTTCCGAAAGGGTATCGTGCTGTCTTTTTACAGTATTATTATGACGCAATCCGCCTGATTTTGCAATAGTGTTGAAAAAGGCAGAAAAAAGTTCAAAAAAACTATCCAAATGGTGGGGGCAAAAATTCTTCCGATCCTGTATGATGAAATTGACAAATAGTATTCTTTGCAGGGAAGGAGGGCTGCGCCGTGCGAAGGATCGTTTTGGACGCCCAATACTCTGTGATGACGAGCGCATTGACAATGGCACTGAAACACGGCAGACCGGATTTTCAGGTACAAAACGCCGGCCCTAAGACAAAGGATATTGTAAAGCTATGCCGTTCCTGCAGGGCAGATGTCCTGCTGCTGGAGGTCTGTCCGCATCCGCCGCGCACCCTGCAGGACAGACTGCTGCTGGCAAACGACCTGCGGGATGTCTGCCCGCACTGCAAAACGGTACTGCTTGTGGATGAGGCCGAATATCCCGAGTTGGCTACCGCCGTGTGTCTGGCAAAAAAGGACCACATTGTCGATGATTTCGTCTACGCTTCCGTCTCGCCTGCCTATCTGAGCGCTATGATGGACACTTTATGACCAAAAGGAGGACAGCTATGAAAAAAGTACAACGAACGCTCGCTGCCGTATTGGCAGCCATGATGCTTACGGCTTTGGCCGGTTGCTCCAAGGGGGATGTAACCAAAGAGGTCAATTCCGGTTTATCCGACCTGAAAGCGCAGGCCGCCGAACCGGCTGTTGAACCCCAGACGGAGACCCCGGCGGAGCCCAAGACCGACGCGGCATCCGAACCTGCATCCGAGCCCGCTGCAGAGCCGGAGCCGGAAGCCACCGCCGAACCGGCCCCTGCTTCCGCCCCTGCAGAAAATCCCGATTATCCATCGGCTGCCGGCCTGAACACCCAGACGCTGGAGGCATTCGGTTCAGACTACACACTGACACTCAACGTGACCTGCCCCGACACGGGCTGGTACAAGCCTGCCACGAACAGCTTTGGGGATTTTAAGCTGTTCCCGACCGATGACCCCAGCAATATCTTCTCCGGAGACCCGCGCATATTATTTGAGCTGCAAAGAGATCTGGACAGGATCAACTACTATTACGACAAATTTGAAAACGTGGAGGAGCTTGCCCCGCGCACCATCGGCGGCGTGGAGCTGGCCGGACGCACCTACAAAAACGTAGGTATGTTGTGAACGGAATACTACGGCGAAATGCCCACCGGCGGCTGGCTGAGCATTAGAATCTCCGGTGTAGACATCGACCCCGGCACCGAGGGCGACACCGTGCTGAACAGCATTACCTTTGGCTAAGCACAGGCAGCTTGCTGCACTCTCAACCGAAAGGCGGGTGAACCAACCATGAAAAAACGCTGTGCCGTACTATTGGCGGCGGCGATGCTGCTGTCTGCGGCAGGCTGCGGACAGGACAGTAAACAGCCCGAACCGACCGAACCGGCCGCAAGCGCAGTGAGCGAGACCTCCGTTAAAAATGTTGAAGCTACGGAGGAAACCCCGCAAAAGCCGCAGCCATCCCGCAGGTTTGATGATTCCCGCATCTCTACGCTGTATGATGTGGAATTCAGCTATACCGACCCCAACGGCAACAAGGACACCTATTTTTACGAGGTCCCGCAGATCGATGATGACACCGAGGGCGCAAAAAACATCAACGAGATGATCGGCTACCGCTTCGGCTATCTGGTAGAGCGCGCCGAGGATGCCCGCTCCCGCAATGATTTTATCGACACAAGCTACATCATCTGGATAAGCACCTGGACCGGCCCGGTGCTGAGCCTGCAGATCACAAGCGTTGACACAATGTACAACCACGATGTAGGCGCCTACCACTATAACTTTGAAACCGGCAAGGAGCTTTCCAACATCGAAATGCTCGAGTACCTTGGCTACACCGACAACGACCTGACCTTAAAAGCATTGCGGCGCGCCGTGGCACAGCATTTCGATACTTACTACGGCAGCGACGACCCCACCTACGCATCCCAGCTTTACAAGATGCGCGCACAGAGCCTGAATGGGCTGAGCGATGTATTTACCTACTTTGCCGTCTACCCCTACTACACAGGCGGTCTTATCGTCACCGTGCCGATGTACACCCCTGCCGGGGCCGGCATGATGTGGACGGACATAGATGTTTACCCCGACAAGCGGCAGGCCAGCGGTCAGATCCTGCACGGGCAGGATGAATGGTTTACCTGCGATGTGACTGCCACAGGCGAGGTGACGGTACGCGCCCTGACCGACTATGTTACCCCTGACGGCGCTATGACCTATCAGACCATGAAGGAATGGTACGAGTTGGGCGACAAGACCGAGTTTGCGGTCAGCGGCTGCTACGGCAACTATATAAAGATGCTGATGACCAGCATCGGGCAGGACTACGCCCCCTATGTTTTCCTTCTGACCGAGAACGGCAATGTCGAATACATTGATGTCATCAGCGGCGCACAGTGCGGCACCATGGTCAACGGCGGTCCGCTCTTCGGCATCAACGGAATTGTCCGGTTTGAGACCGGCACGGCCTACGATGCGGAGTACGGCGCCGAGTACGCGACTGTGTACGGCGTTTCCCGCGATAACGAAAAATTCAACCTGATGGAGGCTGTCTGGAACACCGCCCCGCTGAGCATCCCGAGCATGGTCGGCTCCTTTGTGAGTGAGGAGACCGGCACCTGGTTTGAAATCTGCGAGGATCAACCGAACTTCTACACCGGCGCATACACCAACGGCCAAAGGGTTCCGGCCACATGGGACAGCAGCATCTCCTACCTTGGTATGGATGGCCGCGGCTGGATCTGCTCCGTTTCGCTGTTTCGTATGGATTCAGGGCGTACACAGCGCGAAACGCTGGCTATGATGCCCGATGATTACGGCGGCGTCAATGTAATGCACATCGGCGGGGAATCCCTGTTGAACCTGCCGCAGCACGAAGCTATATGGTTTGAAATGACACAGGAATAAGCAAGAGTCTGAAATATTACTTTATAAAAGGAGGCAGACACTATGGCAACATGTACGCAATGTGGTGCCGAGTTAAAGCCCGGTACTAAATTCTGCGAGAATTGCGGTGCAAAAGTATCCGTACCGCAGCCCGCCGCACAGCCCGCAGCTGTGCCCCAGCCCCCGGTTCAGCCTACCCAGACTGCGCCGCAACCCCCACAGCCTGTACAGACGCACCCGCAGCCGCAGGCAAGCGGCGGCAATCCCTATGCAGGCGGCGCACCTGCCGCCCCGCAGCCCCAGACGAACGCAGCGAATCCTTACGCAGGCAATGCGCCCGGCACACCCCTCTTCCTTGCTCACGAGGCGGTGATAACCCTGC
>OGZG01000171.1_pt1 | contig 45214 bp, 38 predicted proteins | sample 1576781 | NCBI WGS metagenome assembly OGZG01 (sample SAMEA3541502, study PRJEB24748) | human gut metagenome | biome: human gut; feature: human-associated habitat; material: faeces | place: China | collected 2012 | reverse complement strand
GTATGCAAATATCAGACAGCATTGTCATCATCCCCACCTACAATGAACGGGAGAAGCGGGTGCGGTCGGCAGATAGGGTATATTGAACCCCCAGCGCACTCAGGGCATTCAGCATATGGCGCACATCGTCGCTGTCCAGCAGGTTGGTCAGCACCGTCGTGCCGCGGGCCAGAGCGGCCAGCAGCAGCGCGCGGTTGGAGACGCTTTTCGAACCTGGCAGGTTCACGGTGCCCTCTACGCGTGCGATGGGTTGTAACGTCAGGGATTCCATCAAACTTCACTCTCAAACAAACAGAATAAAAACCCCGCAGACAGGCCGCGGGGAGGAAGAAAGAAACAGGCGATTAACCGTGGCGGCGTTCGAAGTCCAGCATAAAGTCGGTTAACGCCTTCACGCCGTCCAGCGGCATCGCATTGTAGATGGAGGCGCGCATGCCGCCCACCACGCGGTGGCCCTTCAGCGCGTGCAGCCCGGCGGCAAACGACTCTTCGAGGAACAGTTTGTCCAGTGCGCTGTCCGCCAGCTGGAACGGCACGTTCATGCGTGAGCGGTTGGCTTGCGCCACATCGTTACGGTAGAACCCGCTGTTATCGATAACGCCATAAAGCAGTTCGGCTTTCTGCTGGTTGATTTTATCCATCGCAGCGACGCCGCCCTGCTGTTTCAGCCACTTAAACACCAGACCAGCCAGATACCAGGCGAACGTCGGCGGCGTGTTAAACATCGAGTCGTTCTCGCTTAACACGGTATAGTCGAGGATCGACGGACAGGCCACGCTGGCTTTGCCCAGCAGATCTTCACGCACGATGACCAGCGTCAGCCCTGCCGGGCCAATATTTTTCTGCGCGCCGGCGTAGATTACACCGAAGCGGTTGACGTCAATTTCGCGGGACAGAATGGTGGAGGAGAAATCAGCAGCGACGATGACGTCGTCGCCGAAATTCGGCGTATCATCAATCGCGATACCGTCAATGGTTTCGTTCGGGCAGTAATGCAGATAGGCCGCGCCCGGCGTCAGCTGCCACTCGCTCATCGGCGTAACAGCTCGCTTGCCATCGACAGTGATTTTCGCGTCGATAACGTTCGGCGCGCAGTATTTCTTCGCCTCTTTGACCGCGCTGGCGGCCCAGTAGCCGGCGTCCACATAGTCAGCGACGTTTTTATCGCCGAGGATGTTCAGCGGGATCCCCGCGAACTGGCCGCGGCCGCCGCCGTGGCAGAACAAAACTTTATAGTTGGAAGGGATATTCAGCAGAGAGCGGAAGTCCTGTTCTGCCTCTTCTGCCACCTGGATAAACTCCTTACCACGGTGACTGATCTCCATGACCGACGTACCCAGACCGTGCCAGTCGCACAGTTCTTGCTGAGCCAGTTTGAGTACTTCCGCCGGCAGCATTGCCGGGCCCGAACTGAAGTTATAGACCTGAGCCATTTCCCCTCACCACGTTGCTATGTTGTTTTGCCCGCGAACCGCCGCGGGCATAAGTTATTCCTGTGGCTATCGGTTTTATCATTCAGTGACACGGTCCGCAATGGCTAAAACTCGCCGACGGTAAAACGCGGCCACCGTCACACAACAGAATCTATCGGCTTGACGTAATAAAACCGACATATTTGCTGTCAGGTGAGTCGTTTCGCTCGGCTGGCCTTCGACCATTCTGCATTTGCGCAGCGGGAACATATTCGCTTTTCTCCCGCCTGCATCGCCATCACGATGCTGCAGCGTACGCAGGCATAGATCCCCTCCTGCGGAATCGTGGTGTAACGCGCAGTACAGTGGGTAGGCAGGATAGACAACCCCGCTCTGACCTCTTCATCCGGATAATAAAACACGCTGATCTGCCCGTTGGTTTCAAGGATCGCCAGCCGGACCTGGCCAAGCTGCTCGACGCTGTTGACCCGCAGCTCCATAAAGAATTCGAATTCGGTCATGTTTTCCGCATGCAGCTTCTCCCACGCCAACTGCCCCTCCTCGACCACCACGATAGGTTTACCTTCCAGGAGATCCTCCAGCTTTTCGCTGTGCCCCATCAGCCACATGATGCCGCGATACAGCAGCGCCAGCGTGATGAAGACCACCAGCACCGGCAGTAGCGGTACATCGTCATAAAACGCCACGTCCCCTGCCGCCGAACCGAGGGTCAGAATAATCAACACCTCGAACAGCGACATCTGCCGCACGCCGCGCCGTCCGGTAATCTTGAGGAAAATAAAGACCAGAACGAAGGTATAGAGGCTGCGCAACGCCACCTCGGCAAGAAACTCCACCGGCACTTTATCGAGCGCCATCCGCTGCCAGTCAAAGGCTTTCATCTATCATCTCCCTGTGGGTCATAAGTTGCCTCTAAGCATAGCCAGATGATGGAGATAGCACCTGTCAGATAAAAGCCGTATCATTGCGCGCTTTCCGTACGACAAAAGTGATCGCCATGACCCAAACGTTTATTCCCGGCAAAGATGCCGCCCTGGAAGATTCCATCGCTCGCTTCCAGCAGAAATTGCTCGACCTCGGATTTGATATCGAAGAGGCCTCGTGGCTGAACCCGGTGCCGCACGTGTGGTCCGTTCACATTCGCGATAAAGAATGCGCGCTGTGCTTTACCAATGGTAAAGGCGCCACCAAAAAGGCAGCCCTGGCCTCCGCGCTGGGCGAATATTTCGAGCGCCTGTCCACCAACTATTTCTTCGCCGACTTCTGGTTAGGCGACACTATCGCTAATGGCCCGTTTGTTCACTACCCGAACGAAAAGTGGTTCCCGCTGACCAAAAACGACGATGTCCCGGAAGGTCTGCTGGATGCCCGTCTGCTCGCGTTCTACGATCCGGACGATCAGCTGACCGCCAGCATGCTGGTGGATCTGCAGTCGGGGAACGATGAGCGCGGCGTATGCGGCCTGCCCTTTACCCGCCAGTCCGACGGCGAAACCGTCTATATTCCGATGAATATCGTTGGCAACTTGTACGTATCCAACGGTATGTCTGCAGGGAATACCCCGAATGAAGCACGCGTGCAGGGCCTGTCAGAGGTCTTTGAACGTCACATAAAAAACCGCATCATCGCAGAGAGCATCAGCCTGCCGGAGATCCCGGCGGAAGTCATGGCGCGCTATCCTGGCGTCGTGGAGTCGATCGCAAAACTTGAAGCCGAAGGCTTCCCGATTTTCGCCTACGATGGTTCGCTGGGCGGCAAATACCCGGTTATCTGCGTCGTGCTGTTTAACCCGACTAACGGCACCTGCTTCGCTTCCTTTGGCGCCCACCCGGACTTCGGCGTGGCGCTGGAGCGTACGGTCACAGAACTGCTGCAGGGTCGCAGCCTGAAAGACCTTGATGTCTTTACGCCGCCGACCTTTGATGACGAAGAAGTCGCCGAGCACGCGAACCTCGAAACCCACTTCATCGACTCCAGCGGCCTGATCTCCTGGGATATGTTCAAGCAGGATGCCGACTATCCGTTCGTTGACTGGAGTTTCTCCGGCACCACCGAAGAAGAGTTCGCCACCCTGATGGCCATCTTCAAGGCCGAAGATAAAGAAGTGTACATTGCCGACTACGAGCATCTGGGCGTTTACGCCTGCCGTATCATCGTTCCGGGCATGTCGGATATTTATCCGGCAGAAGACCTGTGGCTGGCAAACAACAGCATGGGCGCCCATCTGCGGGACACCATTCTGTCTCTGCCGGGCAGCGAGTGGGAAAAAGAAGATTATCTGGCGCTCATCGAACAAATGGATGACGAAGGCCTGGATGATTTCACCCGCGTTCGCGAACTGCTGGGCCTTGCCACCGGGAAAGACAACGGCTGGTATACCCTGCGCGTCGGCGAGCTGAAAGCGATGCTGGCCCTGGCTGGCGGCGATCTGGAACAGGCGCTGATCTGGACCGAATGGACCATGGAATTCAATGCCTCTGTCTTCGGCCCTGAGCGCGCAAACTACTATCGCTGCCTGCAGACCCTGCTGCTGCTGAGCCAGGAAGAGGAGCGTCAGCCGCTGCAGTATCTGAACGCCTTCATCCGTATGTATGGCGCCGATGCGGTCGAAGCCGCCAGCGCTGCGCTGAGCGGCGAAGCCCCGTTCTATGGCCTTCAGGCTGTCGACAGCGATCTGCAAGCCTTCCCGGCTCATCAGTCGCTGCTGAAAGCGTATGAAAAGCTGCAGCGGGCGAAAGCGGCGTTCTGGGCAAAATAAGCCCCCATTACGCCAACATGCTTGCCAACAACGGAGCCCGATGCGGCTCCGTTATTTTAACCTGGCGAGGGAGCCACTATAGTTTGTAGTTGTAAAGTTAATTAATAGTAAATATCGCACTTATATCATTTACCAATTGTTAATTTAAAATAAAATACTCCATTTTAATTAACTCAAATACTGGGGCAAAAACGAAAAAATTCAACATAACTTATAAATTTTAAAATTTATTTTCCATAAAAAATTCAAATAGTTAAGCATCAAACAAGCAAAAACCACACACTAAAAAGGCATATAGTTCCGGTGAGATATGATCTATATCAATTTCCCTTCTATAATGCTTTGTTAGTATCTCACCGCCAACTTATATAAAGAGAGAGTTAGTGTGAAAGCTGACAACCCTTTTGATCTTTTGCTCCCTGCCGCGATGGCGAAAGTCGCCGAAGAAGCAGGTGTCTATAAAGCAACGAAGCATCCGATGAAGACCTTTTATCTGGCGATCACCGCTGGCGTTTTCATCTCCATCGCTTTCGTATTCTATATCACCGCGACCACCGGCACTGCCGCGATGCCTTTTGGGATTGCCAAGCTTATCGGTGGGGTCTGTTTTTCCCTGGGTCTGATTCTGTGCGTTATCTGCGGCGCTGACCTCTTTACCTCTACTGTGCTGATCGTGGTGGCGAAAGCCAGCGGTCGAATCACCTGGGGGCAACTGGCAAAAAACTGGCTCAACGTCTATTTTGGTAACCTGGTGGGCGCACTGCTGTTTGTGCTGCTGATGTGGTTATCAGGCGAATATATGACTGCCAACGGCGGTTGGGGGCTAAACGTCCTGCAGACCGCTGACCACAAATTGCACCATACTTTTGTGGAGGCCGTGAGCCTGGGTATCCTCGCTAACCTGATGGTTTGTCTCGCCGTATGGATGAGCTATTCCGGTCGTAGCCTGATGGATAAAGCGATGATCATGGTCCTGCCGGTAGCGATGTTTGTTGCCAGCGGCTTTGAGCACAGCATCGCCAACATGTTTATGATCCCGATGGGTATCGTAATCCGCAATTTTGCGAGCCCGGAATTCTGGACCGCTATCGGTTCAACTCCGGAAAGTTTCTCACACTTGACCGTTATGAACTTCATCACTGATAACCTGATTCCGGTGACTATCGGGAACATTATCGGCGGAGGTTTGCTGGTCGGGTTGACATACTGGGTCATTTACCTGCGTGGCAACGACCATCACTAAGGGTTGTTTCAGGCAGTAAATAAAAAATCCACTTAAGAAGGTAGGTGTTACATGTCCGAGCTTAATGAAAAGTTAGCCACAGCCTGGGAAGGTTTTGCGAAAGGTGACTGGCAGAATGAAGTCAACGTCCGTGACTTTATTCAGAAAAACTACACCCCATATGAAGGCGACGAATCCTTCCTGGCTGGCGCAACTGAAGCGACCACCAAGCTGTGGGACACCGTAATGGAAGGTGTAAAACAGGAAAACCGCACTCACGCGCCTGTTGATTTTGACACTGCCCTGGCTTCCACCATCACCTCTCACGACGCTGGCTATATCGAGAAAGGTCTGGAAAAAATCGTTGGTCTGCAGACCGAAGCGCCGCTGAAACGTGCGATCATCCCGTTCGGTGGTATTAAAATGGTTGAAGGTTCCTGCAAAGCGTACAATCGCGAGCTGGATCCGATGCTGAAAAAAATCTTTACCGAGTACCGTAAAACCCACAACCAGGGCGTATTTGATGTTTACACCAAAGACATCCTGAACTGCCGTAAATCCGGCGTGCTGACCGGTCTGCCGGATGCTTACGGCCGTGGTCGTATCATCGGTGACTACCGTCGCGTTGCGCTGTACGGTATCGACTTCCTGATGAAAGACAAATACGCTCAGTTCCAGTCTCTGCAAGAAAAACTGGAAAGCGGCGAAGATCTGGAAGCGACCATCCGTCTGCGTGAAGAGATCTCTGAACAACACCGTGCACTGGGTCAGATCAAAGAGATGGCGGCTAAATATGGCTACGACATCTCCGGTCCGGCAACGACTGCTCAGGAAGCTATCCAGTGGACCTACTTCGGTTACCTGGCTGCCGTGAAATCTCAGAACGGCGCAGCAATGTCCTTCGGTCGTACCTCCAGCTTCCTGGATATCTACATCGAACGTGACCTGCAGGCCGGTAAAATCACCGAGCAAGACGCGCAGGAAATGGTTGACCACCTGGTCATGAAACTGCGTATGGTTCGCTTCCTGCGTACCCCGGAATATGATGAACTGTTCTCCGGCGACCCGATTTGGGCAACAGAATCCATCGGCGGTATGGGTGTTGACGGCCGTACTCTGGTCACCAAAAACAGCTTCCGCTTCCTGAACACCCTGTACACCATGGGGCCGTCTCCGGAGCCGAACATTACTATCCTGTGGTCTGAAAAACTGCCACTGAGCTTCAAGAAATTCGCGGCTAAAGTGTCCATCGATACCTCTTCTCTGCAGTATGAGAACGATGACCTGATGCGTCCGGACTTCAACAACGACGACTACGCTATCGCATGCTGCGTAAGCCCGATGGTTGTTGGTAAGCAAATGCAGTTCTTCGGTGCTCGTGCTAACCTCGCGAAAACCATGCTGTACGCTATCAACGGCGGCGTGGATGAAAAACTGAAAATGCAGGTAGGTCCGAAATCTGAACCGATCAAAGGCGACGTCCTGAACTTCGACGAAGTCATGGATCGCATGGATCACTTCATGGACTGGCTGGCGAAACAGTATGTCACCGCGCTGAACATCATCCACTACATGCACGACAAGTACAGCTACGAAGCCTCTCTGATGGCGCTGCACGACCGTGACGTTATCCGCACCATGGCGTGTGGTATCGCTGGTCTGTCCGTTGCTGCTGACTCCCTGTCTGCTATCAAATATGCGAAAGTTAAACCGATTCGTGACGAAGACGGTCTGGCTATCGACTTCGAAATCGAAGGCGAATACCCGCAGTTTGGTAACAACGATGCTCGCGTCGATGACATGGCCGTTGACCTGGTTGAACGTTTCATGAAGAAAATTCAGAAACTGCACACCTACCGCAACGCTATCCCGACTCAGTCTGTTCTGACCATCACCTCTAACGTGGTATATGGTAAGAAAACCGGTAACACCCCAGACGGTCGTCGCGCTGGCGCGCCGTTCGGACCAGGTGCTAACCCGATGCACGGTCGTGACCAGAAAGGTGCTGTTGCCTCACTGACTTCCGTTGCTAAATTGCCGTTTGCTTACGCGAAAGATGGTATCTCTTACACCTTCTCTATCGTGCCGAATGCGCTGGGTAAAGATGACGAAGTTCGTAAGACCAACCTGGCCGGTCTGATGGATGGTTACTTCCACCACGAAGCGTCCATCGAAGGTGGCCAGCACCTGAACGTGAACGTCATGAACCGCGAAATGCTGCTCGACGCGATGGAAAACCCGGAAAAATATCCGCAGCTGACCATCCGCGTATCTGGCTACGCCGTACGTTTTAACTCCCTGACCAAAGAACAGCAGCAGGACGTTATTACCCGTACCTTCACTCAGACCATGTAATTCCCAGTCTGACTGAAAAAGCGTACAATAAAGGCCCCACATCAGTGGGGCCTTTTTAACAAGTGATCCCCGCCCCAGCCTGCTTTGCCAGTTATCTATACTTTGGGTACCTGTCAAAACAGACTCGACGCAGCCGCTGAGCTGTGCACCAACACGGCCCCGGATGGGCCACATCTGGAGAAAACACCGCAATGTCAGTTATTGGTCGCATTCACTCCTTTGAATCCTGTGGCACCGTTGATGGCCCGGGCATCCGCTTTATTACCTTTTTCCAGGGCTGCCTGATGCGCTGCCTGTACTGCCATAACCGTGACACCTGGGATACCCACGGCGGCAAAGAAATCACCGTTGAAGAGTTAATGAAAGAGGTAGTGACCTATCGTCACTTTATGAATGCCTCCGGCGGCGGCGTCACGGCATCAGGCGGCGAAGCGATCCTGCAGGCGGAGTTTGTTCGCGACTGGTTCCGCGCCTGTAAAAAGGAAGGTATTCATACCTGTCTCGATACCAACGGCTTTGTCCGTCGCTACGATCCGGTTATCGACGAACTGCTGGAGGTGACTGACCTGGTCATGCTGGATCTTAAGCAGATGAACGATGAGATCCACCAGAACCTGGTCGGCGTTTCCAACCACCGCACCCTCGAGTTTGCCCAGTATCTGGCGAAAAAGAATATCAATGTCTGGATCCGCTACGTCGTGGTTCCGGGCTGGTCAGACGATGATGACTCCGCGCACCGCCTGGGCGAATTTACCCGCGATATGGGCAACGTCGAGAAAATTGAACTGCTGCCCTACCATGAGCTGGGCAAACACAAATGGGTAGCGATGGGCGAAGAGTACAAGCTGGACGGCGTTCATCCGCCGAAAAAAGAGACCATGGAGCGGGTGAAAGGCATTCTTGAGCAGTATGGTCACAAGGTGATGTACTAAGAGCCTCATCAGGGTCGGTGGTGCGCTTACGCCGGCCCGAAGCGACACTGGAAATCATTCCAGCCCCGCCGTTGATCCTCATGAAAAGCGCAATGCCGTCTCTCTGCAGTGGAAAACATGCGATAGAAACAGATGACGTGCAGCCTTCGCTGCACGTCAGAATGGTTATGCGTGCGCCACCGGCGTCGGATGATGCCCGGCTTTACGCAGCAGGGTCAGCAGATAGATAAACGACACGCTGGCGATCATGATAAACAGCAGATTGTCTGAGAAATTCTGCATCAGCATTGCTGTCAGGGTCGGGCCCAGCAGACTGCCGATGGTATAACTCATCAGCAGCGCCTGATTCATCGCCACCAGTTGGTGATGTTCGACTTTTTCACAGGCCCAGGCCATCGCCACCGGATACAGCGTGAAACCGGATGCCCCAAGCACAAACAGCGCCGGGGCCATTGCCGCCTGACTCAGCATCGCCATACAGCCCAGAATGACCACAAAGACCTGCACCCGCAGCACCAGCAGACGGCCATAGCGGTCAGCCAGGCGCCCTACCGGCCACTGGCCGAGGATCCCCGCGCTCACCATCACCGCCATCCAGAAGCCAATGCCGGCGTCGCTCACACCCTGATGGTTCAGCCACAGCGGCATCAGGCCATACAGCGAACCGAGGACAATCCCCGAGATAATACAGCCATTGACCCCGTGGCGCGCCTGGCGCAGCTTCAGCATTGGCCAGATACGTACCGTTTCGTGCGGCTCTTCAGCCTGTCCCATAATACGGGTGAACAGCAGCGGCAGGATCGCCGCCAGCGCCAGGCCAGTCACCCACGGCAGGACGCTCATTAAATCGGTAGGTAACTTACTGACCATCAGCTGGCCCAGTACGGTACCGACATAATAGACCATCATGTACGCCGCCAGCAGACGGCCGCGGCTGCGGGAAGTCCCGCTGCAGACCAGCGCGCTTTCCACCACCACCCAAATCATCGCGCAGCCTACGCCAGCGATAAACCGCCAGCTCAGCCACGTCCAGAAGCCAACGGTGATCCCCAGCCCTACGCAGCCGACGGCGAAAATTAACGACGCGAGATAATAGCTGCGGTTAAACCCAAGGCGCTTAATCACCCAACCAGCCAGCAACGTACCGGCCAGGTTGCCGGTAAAATAGGATGACCCCACCATGCCGACCTGCCAGGTTGGCATATTTTCATGGGCGAGCCAGAGCGGGACGAGCGTATTCAGCACCGCTATCGCCAGGGTCAATAAAAGCAGGCCACAGAGCAGCATTTGCACTGGCCGGGTGTAGATGGTCATGGGTAAAAAACCGTGAGGAATGTTCAGATCGCGAGCGCATCATGCCACCGCTAAAAACATTGTCAATCCACCTGAAATCAGGCGTGATGCGGTTTTGCAGGCTACGATAGAAGTTTTTTATCCACAGAATGGGTAAAGGTGAGGCAACAGATAATACACTGTTGTTTTTCTTAATTTATTAATAAATGTCGACGTTGATTTCAGTTGAAAAATTTCATCTATCGACAGCACGTTTTCATCATGCCGGCGTATGACCGCCGGCATGATGACGCCGATTAACTGGCGATAGCCATCCCCACGGTCATATGCAGACCATAGAATACGCCGCGGCCAATCATCTCTCCCGCCAGCACCAGAACAAACGCCAGGCTAAGCAGCGAGACCGCCGGCTTGCGGCCGCGGATCTGCGGCACGCACCAGCAGGCCAGGGCCAGCGCCAGCAGCACCATACGCCAGGCCATAAGCAACCCATAATCCGGCACCAGAGCGGAGGCCTGCTGGATTGAACTGCGGATAGTGGCGAGTTCACTCCCCTGCATCAGGACCACGACAATACTCGCCAGCAGCGCCAACAAAGTAACCACCGGCAGCAAGCGCAGCGCCCAACCGTCAACGCCTGCCACGCGCAGCAGCAGGTAGCCCAGCAGCGGACCGCCGATAAACAGCGTCAGGAAGAAGCTCAGCGGCGTCCAGACGGTGTACCAGGTCGGCACCGTGTCGATAGTGTTGTATACCCGCACCATCATCCAGACGAAGATCACGCCCAGCACCATGGTGACTATCAGCCACAGGCTACGCAGGCCGGCAGGCAGTTTTTTACACACGGCCAGCAGCCAGCCAATCCCGCCGACGGCGAAGAAGATCGCCCCGCTGGCTATCTCATTACTCAGCGACGAGGCTCCCACGCGATTCAGCGAGTTAAAGGCCCGTAGCGGCGAACCGAGGTGCATTGTCGAGGCGATAAACCCGATCCCCATCAATACCCACAGGCCAAACATACTCCCAACCACGCGCTGCTCCTGCTCGCGAGAAAGATTGCCCGTCATCAGCGCCAGGGCCATGACGATAAACCCGCCCGCGACGCACTGGCCGAAGACAGTAAAGATCATCAGCGGCCATTCATGCCATCCGTTTCCCATCTCACACCTCCTTCGGATTCGCCAGGTAACCGGTGGTATCGCCACACGGCCGGGCATTGGCGTTAGGTTTAATAACGATACTCGGCCTGGTAAAGTGCGCCGACGGCAGCGGGGCTACCGCGGCCAGCTGGCCATGCTTAGCGCGCAGCTCGGCAATCGGCCCGAAATCAAGCGCCCGCAGCGGGCAGGACTCGACGCAGATCGGCTTTTTCCCCTCGGCGACGCGCTCATGGCAACCGTCGCACTTGGTCATGTGGCCCTTGTCGGCGTTGTACTGCGGGGCGCCGTACGGGCAGGCCATATGGCAGTAACGGCAGCCAATGCACACCTCTTCGTTGACCACGACAAAACCATCTTCACGCTTGTGCATTGCCCCGCTCGGACAGACCTTGGTGCAGGCCGGATCTTCGCAGTGGTTACAGGCGATGGAGAGGTAATAAGCAAAAACGTTCTGATTCCAGACACCGTTATCCTCCTGCCAGTCGCCACCGGCATACTCATAGATGCGGCGGAAGCTGACCTCCGGGGTCAGGTTCTTGTAATCCTTACAGGCCAGTTCGCAGGTCTTGCAACCGGTGCAACGGGCGGAATCAATAAAAAATCCATACTGAGTTGTCATCGGTTACTCCTTACAGCTTCTCAACCTGGACGAGGTTGGTATGCGACGGATTCCCCTTCGCCAGCGGCGACGGACGCTGGGTGGTCAGCACGTTAATGCTGCCCGCCTGATCCACCCGTGAAGCGTCCGGGTTATACCAGGCCCCTTCCCCCAGCGCGACAACGCCCGGCATCATGCGCGGCGTCACCTTCGCTTCAATATGCACTTCTCCGCGGTCGTTGAAGATGCGAATGCGATCGCCGTTGGCAATGCCGCGTTGCTTCGCGTCGATCGGGTTAATCCACATCTCCTGCCGACAGGCGGCCTTCAGTACATCGACGTTGCCGTAAGTTGAGTGAACGCGCGATTTATAGTGGAAGCCGGTCAGCTGTAGCGGGTATTTCGCCGTCAATGGATCGTTGTAGTTTTCGAAGCCCGGGGTGTAGATCGGCAGTGGATCGATAACATCCCCTTCCGGCAGCTCCCAGGTGGCCGCGATTTTCGCCAGCGCCTGCGAGTAGATTTCGATCTTGCCCGACGGCGTGGTCAGCGGATTGGCCTGCGGATCCTCGCGGAAGGCTTTGTAGGCCACATGGTGTCCTTGCGGATCGCGCTGCTTATAAATGCCCTGCTGGCGGAAGGTGTCGAAATCTGGTAGGTCAGGAATCGCTTTCTGCGACTGTTCATACAGATGGCGCATCCAGCCTTCCTGGGTACGGCCTTCGGTAAACTGCTGCTCCACACCGAGGCGTTTTGCCAGCTCGGTGGTCATCTCATAGATAGTTTTGCATTCGAAACGCGGCTTGATGGCCTGATCGGCAAAGATGATGTAGGACATGTTGCCGCAGGAGGCATCCAGCGCGAAATCCATCTGCTCGGAGGCGGTGCAGTCCGGCAGCAGAATATCGGCGTATTTCGCGGACGAGGTCATATGGCAATCGATGACTACGATCATCTCGCACTTCTTGTCGTCCTGCAGGATCTCGTGGGTACGGTTGATCTCTGAGTGCTGGTTAATCAGGCAATTGCCCGCATAGTTCCAGATCATTTTGATCGGCACGTCGAGCTTATCTTTGCCACGAACGCCGTCGCGCAGCGCGGTCATTTCCGGACCACGCTCGATAGCGTCGGTCCACATAAACATCGAGATACTGGTCTGAACCGGATTCTCCAGCGTCGGCATGCGCTCAAAGGGCAGGCTGTAAGAGCCCTCGCGCGCGCCGCTGTTGCCGCCGTTGATCCCGACGTTACCCGTCAGGATAGCGAGCATCGAGATAGCCCGGGTGGCGATTTCGCCGTTGGCGTGACGCTGCGGCCCCCAACCCTGGCTGATATAGGCCGGTTTGGCGGTGGCAATTTCGCGCGCCAGTTTAACAATGCGTTCGCGCGGAATACCGGTAATCGTCGAGGCCCACTCCGGCGTTTTGGCGATACCGTCCGTGCCCTGGCCAAGAATGTAAGCTTTGTAGTGACCATTGGCTGGCGCACCGGTGGGCAGCGTTTTCTCGTCGTATCCCACGCAGTATTTATCGAGGAACGGCTGATCGACCAGATTCTCGGTGATCATCACCCACGCCAGACCCGATACCAGCGCCGCATCGGTGCCGGGGCGAATCGGGATCCATTCATCTTCACGCCCGGCGCCGGTGTCGGTATAGCGCGGATCGATGATGATCATCCGGGCATTGGATTTCTGCCGCGCCTGTTCAAGGTAGTATGTCACCCCGCCGCCGCTCATCCGCGTTTCGCCGGGGTTATTGCCGAACAGCACCACCAGCTGGCTGTTTTCAATATCCGATGGACTATTGCCGTCGGCCCAGCCGCCGTAGGTATAATTGAGGCCCTCGGCAATCTGCGCCGAAGAGTAATCGCCATAGTGGTTCAGATAACCGCCGCAGCAGTTCATCAGACGGGCAATCAGCGTTTTTCCTGGCGGCCAGGAACGAGTCAGCGTGCCGCCGAGCGTACCGGTGCCGTAGTTCAGATAGATGGATTCGTTGCCGTATTCTTTAATCAGCCGCTGCATATTGCTGGCGATAGTATCGAACGCCTCTTCCCAGCTGATTTGCTCGAATTTCCCTTCCCCGCGTTTGCCAACGCGCTTCATCGGGTACTTCAGGCGATCCGGGTTATAGACGCGGCGGCGCATCGAACGCCCGCGCAGGCAGGCGCGGACCTGGTGCAAACCGTCATAGTTATCGTCACCGGTATTATCGGTTTCGACGTATTTAATCGCGCCATCCACCACGTGCATGCGCAGCGGGCAGCGGCTGCCGCAGTTGACGGTACAGGCACTCCAGACCACCTTCTCGTTGGCGGGTGCCGGCGTATCGGCGGCATGCGCCAGTCGGGTAAAGGGTAATGTTAGTGCGTTGCTGGCCAGCGCCAGGCCGCCTATTGCCGTGGTTTTCATCAGACCACGGCGGCTTACCTCAGCAGCCAGTAAAGCATCGGGGGCTTTAATTTTCATGGATACTCGCTTTGGTTGCTCACAATAAACTGACAAGCGCTATATAGTCATATATATATTGCTTTGAAATATTATTGGTTTTTTATGCTGATTTAATCCAAAGGGAGTATCACTGCATTCGTAGAATGGATTATTGCCCGGTATCAATAAGGGCGTAAAAAAAGCGCCCGCAGGCGCTTTTAAAAGAGAGGAAGAAAAAATTACCCGATATATTCGAGGCCACGCATATACGGGCGCAGAATTTCCGGGATCTCAATACGGCCATCGGCCTGCTGATAGTTTTCCATCAGCGCCACCAGGGTACGACCTACCGCCAGACCAGAACCATTCAGAGTATGAACGAGGCGAGTCTTCTTGTCGGACTTGCTGCGGCAGCGGGCCTGCATACGACGCGCCTGGAAATCCCAGACGTTAGAGCAGGAAGAGATTTCACGGTAGGTGTTCTGCGCCGGAACCCACACTTCCAGGTCGTAGGTTTTGCAGGCGCTGAAGCCCATATCGCCGGTGCACAGCGCGACCTTACGGTACGGCAGACCCAGCAGCTGCAGCACTTTCTCGGCGTGACCGGTCATCTCTTCCAGCGCGGCCATGGAGTCTTCCGGACGCACGATCTGCACCATTTCAACTTTGTCGAACTGGTGCATGCGGATCAGACCGCGGGTGTCGCGACCATAGGAACCGGCTTCAGAGCGGAAGCACGGCGTATGGGCGGTCATTTTGATCGGCAGGTCGTCTTCGTCGATGATTTCATCGCGTACCAGGTTGGTCAGCGGCACTTCCGCCGTCGGGATCAGCGCGTAGTTGCTGCTGTCGGCTTCTTCTTCCAGCGGACGAGTATGGAACAGGTCGCCAGCGAATTTCGGCAACTGGCCGGTGCCATACAGCGTGTCCTGGTTCACCAGGTACGGGACATAGTTTTCGCTATAGCCATGCTGTTCGGTGTGCAGATCCAGCATGAACTGCGCCAGGGCGCGGTGCAGACGGGCCAGCTGGCCTTTCATCACCACAAAACGCGAACCAGTCAGCTTAACGGCGGCGGCAAAATCCAGCCCCCCGTGCATTTCCCCCAGCGTCACGTGATCGCGCACTTCAAAATCGAACTGGCGCGGCGTGCCCCAGCGGCTGACTTCAACGTTGTCGTTTTCGTCACGGCCAACCGGCACATCATCATGAGGAATATTCGGGATCGCCAGCGCGATATCGCGAATTTCCGCCAGCAGCGTTTCCAGCTCGGACTTTGCAGCATCCAACTGTTCGCCGAGTTTGTTCACTTCCAGGCGTAATGGCTCGATGTCTTCCCCGCGCGCTTTCGCCTGGCCAATGGATTTCGATCGGGAGTTACGCTCCGCCTGCAGGTTTTCCGTTTGCACCTGCAGAACTTTACGACGCTCTTCAAGCGCGCGAAGTTTATCTACATCCAGCTTAAAGCCCCGGCGTGCCAGTTTTTCTGCGACTGCGTCTGGCTCGGTACGCAGCAGATTGGGATCGAGCATGCTTATCCTGTGCTTATCGAATTAAATAAAGAAAAGTGGCCGCAGACTACGACCACGGAAATAGAGTAATAACCTTACCGCAACGCCTCAATTAGCGGTAGCGTTTTATCGGGCTATTTTGATCCTGTTCAGCGAGCCAGGCGAGCTTTTCGCCAATTTTGCCCTCAAGCCCCCGGTTTGTCGGGTGATAATAGCGCGTTTGCGCCATTTCCTGCGGGAAGTACTGCTCGCCGGCGGCGTAGGCGTTGGGTTCGTCATGAGCGTAACGATACTCCTGTCCGTAACCCATCTCTTTCATCAGCTTCGTCGGCGCATTGCGCAGATGCACCGGAACGTCGTAGTCAGGACGATCCCGCGCGTCGGACAGCGCCGCTTTAAAGGCGGTGTAGACGGCGTTGCTTTTCGGCGCGCAGGCCAGATAGACAATGGCCTGGGCAATCGCCCGTTCGCCTTCCGCCGGCCCGACGCGGGTAAAGCAATCCCACGCCGAAATGGCGACCTGCATCGCCCGTGGGTCGGCGTTGCCGACATCTTCCGAGGCTATCGCCAGACAGCGGCGGGCAACGTACAGCGGATCGCCGCCGGCGGTGATGATCCGCGCATACCAGTAAAGTGCAGCATCCGGCGCGCTACCGCGCACCGACTTATGCAGAGCAGAAATCAAATCGTAGAACCGGTCGCCTTTGTTATCAAAGCGCGCGCTGCGCTCGCCAGCGATCTCGGTCAGCAGTTCCGCCTTCAGCACCCGCTTGCCCGAGTCATCGCTCTCGGCCATATCAGCCATCATTTCCAGGGTATTCAGCGCCCGCCTCGCGTCGCCGTTCACCAGTTCGGCGATGGCCTTGCGGGTCTCTTCCGGCAGAATAATATCCTGCCCGCCGTAGCCGCGGGACTTATCGTTCATCGCCTGGTCAAGCACCCGCTCGATATCGTCGGTGGTCAGCGATTTCAGTAAGTAGACGCGGGCGCGGGAGAGCAGCGCTGAATTAAGCTCAAAGGAGGGGTTTTCGGTGGTCGCGCCAATAAAAGTGATGGTGCCGTCTTCAATATGGGGCAGAAAGGCATCCTGCTGGCTTTTATTAAAGCGATGCACTTCGTCAACAAACAGGATGGTCCGCCGGCCGGCGTTGCGATTTTGCCTCGCGCGCTCAATAGCCTCGCGAATCTCTTTCACCCCTGAGGTCACCGCCGAGATCCGTTCGACATCGGCGCTGGCGTAGCGGGCAATCACTTCCGCGAGGGTGGTCTTGCCGGTGCCCGGCGGCCCCCAGAGGATCATTGAATGCAGATGCCCGGCTTCAATCGCCCGCGGCAGGGGTTTACCCGGCGCCAGCAGATGCTGCTGGCCAATATACTGCGCTAAATTTTCTGGCCGCATGCGAGCGGCCAGAGGTTGAAACGCGTTGTCGGAAAAATCGAGCGACAGATTGCTCACTTTCGCCTCTACTTACGTTGATCGTCCACCGTCACCCCTTTCGGCGGCGTAAAGGTGAACTTAGATGCGTCGACGGCGCCGTTCTGCTGCGACTTCAGCTGATAGCTGCTGCGCTGGTCATCCTGCTCGACGGCGCTGAACTGATGGATGGTGCCGTCCCGACCGACGTTGATCGTGAACTGCTTCAGGTTACCGCTGCCGCTTTTCGGCGTCAGCACAAAATCATCGCCGTTTTGTTTGATATTGTACTGCTGCCAGTCACTGGACTGGTTGCGGGCAATCAGCATAAACGGCGTGTTGCTGGTAGCATCTTTCAGCCAGGTCGCCGTAGCCTGCTCAACGAACGGGTTGTAGAACCACAGCGTTTTGCCATCCGAGACAAGAACGCTTTCATCTGGCTGGGTCATATGCCAGTTAAACAGGTTCGGACGTTTTACCCACAGGTCGCCCTGTCCGTCCTGGACGGCGTTACCGCTGCCGTCGGTGACTTTCTGCGTGAAGCTGGCATGGAAACTGCTCACTTTATCAAGACGGCTTTTTAAGTCACTGGCCGCATCTGCCCAGACCTGGCTGACGACCATACCAGACAGTAATGCACAGGTGATTGCGAGTTTTTTCATTGTTATTCCTTAATGTGCGTCACTCCCGACGCGGGAGCCTCTTCTGTCCCTAATGTAGGACCGCCGACGGCGGCGGAACAGAAGAATTGGCTGATTTTGCGCTTATTTACCCAACTTTGCACTCATTCAAAGGGCGGCGGCGCCAGCACTTCGCGGTTACCGTTATGGCCCTGTTCGCTGACGATCCCCTGCGCTTCCATCTGTTCGATAATGCGTGCTGCACGGTTATAGCCAATGCGGAACTGACGCTGGACCCCGGAAATCGACGCTTTGCGCTTCTCAGTCACAAAACTGACCGCTTGATCGAACAGCGGGTCCAGCTCTTCACCACCGTCGAAACCACCGCCGCCGCCTTCGCTTTCGCTGTCGGAGGTAATACCATCGACGTACTGCGGACGGCCGCGGGCTTTCCAGTCCTGAACCACAGCGTGGACTTCCTGGTCGCGTACAAATGCCCCGTGGACGCGCACCGGCGTGGTAGAGTTCGGTCCGGAGTAAAGCATATCCCCCATACCCAGCAGCGATTCCGCGCCGCCCTGATCGAGAATGGTACGCGAGTCAATTTTACTCGACACGGTAAAGGCGATGCGCGTCGGAATGTTGGCCTTAATCAGGCCGGTAATAACATCTACCGACGGACGCTGCGTCGCCAGCACCAGGTGGATCCCCGCCGCACGCGCTTTTTGCGCCAGACGGGCAATCAGCTCTTCCACCTTCTTGCCGACGGTCATCATCAGGTCGGCGAACTCGTCCACCAGCACCACGATATACGGCAGTTTTTCCAGCACCGGATGTACGGCATCCATGCTGTCGCCCGGCTTCCAGTACGGATCCGGAATCGGACGCCCCATGCGCGCGGCCTCGGCGATCTTCTCGTTATAGCCCGCCAGGTTACGCACGCCCAGCGCTGACATCAGCTTGTAGCGGCGCTCCATCTCGTTGACGCTCCAGCGCAGCGCATTGGCGGCGTCTTTCATGTCGGTGACCACTTCCGTCAGCAGATGCGGAATACCTTCGTAGACCGACAGCTCGAGCATTTTCGGGTCGATCATGATGAAACGCACATCTTCCGGCTGCGCTTTGTAGAGCATGCTGAGGATCATGGCGTTCACACCGACTGACTTACCGGAACCGGTAGTACCGGCAACCAGCAGGTGCGGCATTTTCGCCAGGTCAGCTACCACCGGGTCGCCAGCGATATCTTTACCCAGCACCACGGTCAGCGGCGATGGGTTATCGCGGAACTTGGCGTTGTCGAGCACTTCACGCAGATAGACGGTCTGACGCTTTTTATTCGGCAGCTCAAGACCGACATACGGTTTACCCGGGATCACTTCCACCACGCGCACGGCAACCGTCGACAGCGAACGCGCCAGATCGCGTGACAGGTTAGAGATTCGAGCCGCTTTGACGCCAGGCGCCAGATTCAGTTCGAAGCGGGTGATCACCGGCCCCGGCGAGTAGTTCACCACATCCGCTTTAATGCGGAAATCGGCCAGACGTGCTTCCACCAGTCGCGCCATCTGCTCGAGAGCAAAGGTATCCACCGGCTCGACTTCACTGGGTGGTGGGGTTAACAGATCCAGCGACGGCAACGGCGTGGTCGGTCTTTGCAGCGGACGGCTATCGCCATTGCGCATCAGCAGCGGGTGGATCAGGCTCTCCTGCGGCGCGGGCGCGGCAGGCTGCCCCTGCGGGACAACCGGCTGTTGCTGCTGCACGGGCTGCGGTGCAGTCTGGTAAGGCTGCGGCGGCACTGGCTGAGGGTGTACCGGCTGGTGCTGCGCAGGTTGATAACCCTGCTGCGGAGCGGCGGCCGGTTGTTGATAGTGCGGGGCCGGTTGTTGCGGCTGGACTTCCGGCGTCGGCGTAAACAGCGGCTCGCTCGGCCCCTCATTGACCAGCGTTTTCATCGGCGAGAATTCATAATCCGCCGGCGAGAACGGATTAGCGCCCGGCGGCTGCTCAGCGGAGTAGCGCTGCTGCTGGGTGGCGGCAAACTGGCGCGCCAGCTCCGCTTCCGCCGCAGTGTCGGCGTCATCGTCATCAGTCGCGTTATCGTCTTCCCAGCGATGGCCATAGCGCTGCTGCTGGGTGGCGGCGAACTGGCGAGCCAGTTCATCCTGCTCCATAGCATCCGCTTCCTCATCCGAGAGCAGCTCATCGTCATAATGGGGGTCGCGCTCCGCCTGCCGCGCACGCTGTTCCGCCTCCCGTTGCGACGGTAGCTTGATGCCGTAAGAGGCCAGCTCCCGACGCGTCGGGACACGAACGCGGTTTGGTCGCGGTAGTTTTGGACCAATACCTTCTTTCACCTGAACCCGCGGTCCGCTGGATGCCGGGCTGAACAATGGCGCAGCCGCAGCGGATGCGGCCGTCGCCTCATAACCGCCGAAGCGGATATAATCTTTTAGATCGCTTTCTAGCTCTCAAAAGAATTGTTTTACATCATTGCTGATGTTAAGAACCTTTTTCTGGTGCTTATTTTGCATAAGCTACAAAACTTATCAAGTTTTGTGTTCTTACATTGTTTAATTTACAAGGTACACGCCGCTGTGCCTCTCGGCGACAGCTTGTTTATCTTACCACACGCAGTTCGCTTTGTCAAGAACTTTTTTCAACTTTTTTCGGAAGTTCGTTTCGTTCGTGACGAGCACCCCTCGCGTGTTTGATAATATAGCACTTTACAGGGTCAGTTGTCAATAGTGTTTTTAAACTTTTTTGCGACATTTTTTCATGCATCCATATGTAGCGGAGATGCGGCGCGGCATCCCCTATTTTGTGGTGTAACCGGACACTCAGGAGCAGAAGCGATGCTTACCGATGACGGTGATGAGCGGACGCGACCAGATCCACGCGCTCGTGGCCGTTGAGGGATTAAAATAGTAGATCGCACCGCCGGACGGGTCGACCCCGTTGAGCGCGTCGCGTGCAGCGCGGTAGGCGCTCTCCGCGACCGGCTCGTTGAACTGCCCGTCCGTGATGCAGGTGAACGCCCCGCTCTGATAGATCACGCCCGAAAGCGTATTCGGAAACGACGGATGCCGGATACGGTTGAGCACGACCGCGCCGACGGCCACCTGTCCGGAATACGGCTCACCGCGCGCCTCGGCAGAGATCAGCCGCGCAAGCAGATCGACCTGCGCGCCGGTCATGCCGCCGGAGCCGCCCGAATTTCCGCCGCTGTCCGCCGGCAGCCCCAGCGCCTCCAGTGTCCGCTCCCCGGCTTTTCCGTCGGCTGTGAGGCCGTTTTTGCGCTGAAAGGCGCGCACGGCGCGTTCGGTCGCGCTGCCGTAGATCCCGTCTACGTCTCCGGCGTAGTAGCCCCAATTTTTGAGCTTGGTCTGGATCTGCGACACGACAGCGCCGCTCGACCCCTTTTTATACGTAGCCGCCTCAGCGGCCGGAATGAGCGCCGCAAGCAGCGTCCCCGCAGCGATAAGCGCCGCGAGCGCAAGACACAGATGTCGAAACCGTTTGTGCATATAAAAACTCCTTCGCAGACGTTTGGGTATAGTCTGCGAAGGAGTCGGTCTTCTTATGCGATGCTATGCAAATTTCAGCTCTTGCGGGACTTCACATCCGCCTGCAGGCGGGCGATGAAATCGGCAAGGCTCTCCACGCTCTGCTCACCGGAGAGCGTGCGCACGGAGATGGTGTCATTCTCCGCTTCCTTGTCGCCGAGAACGAGCATATACGGGATCTTCTGGCTCTGCGCTTCGCGGATCTTATAGCCGATCTTCTCGTTGCGCAGGTCGGTCTCGACGCGCAGGCCAGCCTTCTCCAGGCGGTCGGCGACGTGCTTGGCGTAATTGTTCGTGCGGTCGGTGATGGGCATGACCTTGACCTGCACGGGCGCGAGCCACAGCGGGAATGCACCGGCGTAGTGCTCGGTGAGGATGCCGATGAAGCGCTCGATCGAGCCGAAGCACACACGGTGGATCATGACCGGGCGATGCTTCTCGCCGTCCGCGCCGACATACTCGAGGTCAAAGCGCTCCGGCATCTGCATATCGAGCTGGATCGTGCCGCACTGCCAGGTACGGCCGAGGCTGTCCTCCAGATGGAAGTCGATCTTCGGGCCGTAGAACGCGCCGTCGCCCTCGTTGATGACATAGGGCTTGCCGAGCTCATTGAGCGCGGAGACGAGGCCGTCGGTCGCGGCCGCCCACTGCTCATCCGTGCCGATATGGTCCTCCGGCATGGTGGACAGCTCCATGTGGTACTTGAAGCCGAAGAGCGAGTACACGTCGTCAATGAGCTTGGCGACGCCCTTGATCTCGTCCTTGACCTGATCGGGTGTCATGAAGATGTGTGCATCGTCCTGCGTGAAGCAGCGGACGCGGAACAGACCGTGCAGCGCACCGGACAGCTCGTGGCGGTGCACGATGCCGAGCTCGCCCACGCGCAGCGGCAGATCACGGTAGGAGTGCGGCTGGGACTTATAGACCAGCATACCGCCGGGGCAGTTCATCGGCTTGAGCGCAAACGGCACATCGTCGATGACAGTGGTATACATATTATCTTTATAGTGATCCCAGTGACCGCTGCGGTGCCAGAGATCCTGATTGAGCATAATCGGGGTCGAGATCTCGACGTAGCCGGCCTTCTTGTGGATCTCGCGCCAGTAATCGATGAGCTGGTTTTTGAGCACCATGCCGTTGGGCAGGAAGAACGGGAAGCCCGGGCCCTCGTCCATGAAGGTGAACAGGCCGAGCTCCTTGCCGAGCTTGCGGTGGTCACGCTTTTTGGCCTCTTCGATGCGCGCAAGGTACGCGTCGAGCTCCTCCTTCTTCGGGAAGCAGGTGCCGTAGATGCGCTGAAGCATCTTGCGGTTGCTGTCACCGCGCCAGTAAGCGCCGGTAACGCTCGTGAGCTTGATGGCGTTGCCCTTGACGCGGCCGGTGGAGTCCAGATGCGGGCCGGCGCAGAGATCAACGAATTCACCCTGACGGTAAAACGAGATAACGGCGTCCTCCGGCAGGTCATTGATGAGCTCGACCTTATACGGCTCGTCGCGCTCCCCCATGAACTTCAGTGCTTCGGCGCGCGGAAGCTCAAAGCGCTCGAGGCGCAGCTTTTCCTTGCAGATCTTGCGCATCTCGGCTTCAAGCTTCTCGAGCACCTCGGGCGTGAACGGCTCGGGGCTGTCAAAATCGTAATAGAAACCGTCCTCGATGGCAGGGCCGATCGCCAGCTTCACCTCGGGGTACAGGCGCTTCATGGCCTGCGCAAGAATGTGGCTGGTGGTGTGACGGTAGGTGTCCTTATAGGTCTTGTTTTCAAAGGTGTACTGATCGTCCATAATGTCTCCTCCTAAACTAAAAACACCCCTGCGCCTTGCGGCACAGGGGTGCTGAAATCACACGGTTCCACCCTGAGTTTCACTCAGTTGGCGCTGTAACGTACGCCGCACGGGTCGCCTTACTGCGGGTTCGGGCGATCAGCTCGGGGAAGGTCTGCGCCGGAGGGGTGCCGCAGGCGGCTCACAGCCTATGACCGCCATTCTCTGTCCGTCCTCACTCGGGTGCAAGTCCCGTCATTGCCTTTGTAACGGTATCATCCTAACACCGACCGTTACCCCTGTCAAGCACAATTTCATATGAAAACAGGGTGAAAATCCCGCCGTTTGTGCATATATTGCTGCACGGAACGCTTGCCAAGTGCGGAAATACATGCTACACTGAATTTGGAAGCGTAACCAGTAACAGAAAGGAGCACATGACCATGACCATAGGCGATAAATGCCCCTATTGCGGCGGGGAATTGCTCTCCGGCTATCTGCAGAGCGCGCGGCAGATCATCTGGAGTCAGGAGGAAAAGTCCATATCCTTTCGCGCGGATGAGGAGGGCGACCTCATCGTGAGCCGCGGAATCTGGAACGGCAGCTTTGCTGACTGCCGGTACTGCGCGGACTGCGGCGTCTTCCTGCTGGAGCGCCCCGTGCAGCCGCCGAAATTCGGCGAGCGCCTGCGCGGAAAGTTTGGCCGGGCGCACGGCGGCGGCACAACGGAATAAAACAGGGAAAGACCGCGCGCGGCGTTTGCCGTGCGCGGTTCGTCGTTTTCCAGAAAGGTCAGACGTTGAAGCGGAAGAGCGTCACGTCGCCGTCGTGCATGACATAGTCCTTGCCCTCGGAGCGGACGAGGCCTTTCTCCTTGGCGACGGCCATGCTGCCGCAGGCTTTCAGGTCGTCGAATGCGACGATCTCAGCGCGGATGAAGCCGCGCTCGAAGTCCGAGTGGATCTTGCCGGCGGCCTGCGGCGCCTTCGTGCCGCGCGTGATCGTCCAGGCGCGGCACTCATCGCTGCCGCACGTCAGGAACGAAATGAGCCCCAGCAGGCTGTACGAACACTGGATGAGCCGGTCGAGGCCGGACTCTTCGATGCCGAGCTCCTCGAGGAACATGGCGCGCTCGTCGGGCTCGAGCTCGCCGATCTCCTGCTCGACCTTCGCGCAGATGGGCAGCACCTGCGCGCCCTCCTGCTCTGCCAGCTCACGGACGCCCTGAAAATATGTATTGTGCGTATAGTCGGCAAAGCCCGCCTCGTCCATGTTGGCGGCATAGATGATGGGCTTCAGGCTCAGCAGATCCGCCGTCTCAACGATGGCGCGCTCCTCATCGTCGCACGCAAAGGTGCGCGCGGACTTGCCGGCATCCAGATGCGCGGCGAGCGCCTTGAACACCTCGGCCTCGCGCAGGAACTTCTTGTCGCCCTTGGCGGCCTTGGTCGCCTTCTCGATGCGGCGGTTGACCATCTCCAGATCGGCCATGATGAGCTCCAGATCGATCGTGCCGATGTCGCCCAGCGGGTCGACCGGCTCGTTCTGGCTGGCGTCGGCCACCACGTGCATGATGTTCTCATCATCAAAACAGCGCACCACGTGGACGATGGCATCGGTGCGGCGGATATTTTCGAGGAACTTATTGCCCAGACCCGCGCCCTTGCTGGCGCCCTTGACCAGACCTGCAATGTCGACAAACTCGATCACTGCGGGGGTCTTCTTGTCCGGCTTATACATCTCCGCCAGCTTATCCAGCCGCGCATCCGGCACGGCCACCACGCCCACATTGGGCTCGATGGTGCAAAACGGATAGTTCGCGCTCTCGGCCCCGGCGTTGGTGATGGCATTGAACAAAGTGGACTTGCCGACGTTCGGCAAGCCGACGATACCTAATTTCATAGTTTTCTCTATCTCCTTAAAATGTCTTGATTTTCAAGGGTTTCCGGAATCCGACGCGTTTGGTTTACGCCATTTTTACGCCATTTTCGCATGGACTTATATGCTAGGAAACCCTGCCTGATTCAAATTGCCGCACAGCCTGATCCAAGGATTCAGATGTGACATGGACGTATCTGTCCATCGTTGTTTTTATACTTGCGTGACCAAGCAGCTTTTGCAGCACCTTGGGCTGTACACCGCATTCAATCGCTCTTGTGGCGTAGGTATGGCGTAAAGCGTGCATACAGAATTTTTCAATTCCTGCTTCGTCGCATAGCTTGTAAAGGTGGGTATCATAGGAACTGTTTTTCGCCGGTTCCCCGGTACGCCAGTTGATAAAGACAAGATCACGCATACACAGGCTTGCAGTTTCTCCCGTGCGCCGATCCATGTATTCCAGCGTGGAGTTGAGCAGTTCAGATTCCTTTCGCTCCGAAACCTGAGAATAGAGCTGTTTCAAGATGTCGTAAGCATGGCTTGTCAGCGGGATGGTGCGATAGCTTTGCTGTGTTTTCGGAGGACCGGCACGCCAAAAGTGCTGCTTGTGGCGGTACTCCAAGGTTTTGTTGACCGTCAGGGTCCGATTCTGGAAATCTATCGCATCCCACGTCAGTCCGATCATCTCGCCGGTGCGCAAACCGGTTTCAAGGATCAGCGCGTACTGATTGTAGTTGTGGGAGCGTTTCGCAACTTCAAGAAATCTGATTTGCTCATCCCGCGTTAAAAAGTGAATGTCGTCCGGCGCTCGGACCGGCTTTGTGTAGCGAACGCCGTCCATTGGGTGCTTGACAATCAGATCGTTCATTTTCGCAGCCTTGAGCAAGGTTCCCATCGTGATATAGGTCTGCCGGATGGTAGAACCTGCATAATCCGCATCCATGGAAAGCAGCACTTTTTTGCAGTGCATGGGCTTCACATCGGAAAGGAGCATTTTGCCGATGATGGGCTGGATATTCTGCTTGTATCGCTCCCGATAATTTCGCAGGGTGTTGGGTGCCAAATCGCCCACAATGTTCTCGATCCAAAATGAAAACCATGCGTCAACCGTCGTGTCCGAGGGACAAAACACATCTTCGTGCTTGTCGGCATATTTCGCCTGCTCGATCCAGTTACGCGCCTCGGGAATCGTCTGGAAATATTTCTCATGTCGTTTTCCTGCTTTGTCTACAAAACGTGCGTGATATAATCCGTCCTTTCTTTGGTAGATACCCTTACCGCATTCTTTGCCTTTTAAGTTTTTGCCCATTGTATACTCCTTTCCCGCAGAGAGAAAAGAGCCTACTGCAACAACATAATTATAGCAGATAGGTTCTTTTCTCTCAAGCTGTTTTTACAAATTATCTTTTGCCGTCAGATCACCAGCTTTTGGCTGATGAACTCTTCAAACTCCCGACGCTTGACCAGCTTTTTCGTCCCAACGAACAAGACAAAGGGGCAGTTGGGCGAGCGGAGCATACTGTCGATCTTGTTGATGCCGATGTTGCTGTATTCTGCCGCTTCTCTGGCGGTCAGCGTCATTTTGAGGTGGATGGGGACGGTGAGGATGTTGTCCATGGAAATGTCTCCTTTCGTGATGCTTATGTAGACAAATAGAACGCAATTTCGCGGCTGCGAGGGAAATCGTATTGCCGCGCGGCTTTGGTGGTGCGGGAATGCTTGCCATTCAAGGGCTTTTCGCCCCTGAATTGTCTACACCGGACCGCCGTTTGCGGGCGGATTTCGCCTTCTGCTGGCGATGAACCTCCTTGGCGCAGGCGGGGCAGTATTTTGCCCTGCCGGAGCAGGCGAGAATACCCGTGCCGCAGACTTCGCAGCGGCGGAGTTTTTTCGGGCTGAGAATGGCTTGCTCCAGCTTTGGCTGTCGCGGCAGCACGGCGCGGCGAAACCAGCGGCAAAGCAGGCTGCGGGAGATGTGCTGCGGGCAAGCGCCGTCCAACAGCAGGCAGCCGCCGCCTGAAAAGTTGCAGCAGCGCTTCGTAAGTCCTCTCACGCTGCGGAGCTGCCCCGGCGTCAGGCGGAAGAGCGTGCCATCCGGCAGCCGCTCGATGGGGTCAAGCTTGTACATCTTCACCCTCCTTTGCGATGAGTTTTGCGTCCGCCGGGTAGTTCAGCGTGATGAGGGCGCGCTTGCCCAAGCCCTGCTTGCGTCGAACAATCAAGCCGCTGTATTCCAGCTCCCGGAAGATCCGCGTGGCGCTCTGACGGCTGCGGTGGAGTTTGGTCTGCGCCTGCTCCAAGGTGAAGTACAGCCGGATCGTGCCGTCCGGCTCGACGTAGCCGTTCTGCCGGGAAATGCTGGCTCTATCCAGCAGCAGCGCATAGAGTACCTTCGCGTCGTTGCTGATGCCCCGCAGGGCTTCGTCTTGGAGAAGAAACCTCGGAAGCGGCACATAGGACGCCGCTGGACTCTGCGCCGTGAGCTTGCAAAAAGTTTTCATCTGACCTCCTATCCCATCCATCAATCCATCCATTTTTGTGTTGATTGATTGATAGATTGATTCTCTTGTATCTTGATTTATTTCTTATTAGTTAGAGCATGAATTTCAGCCCCGATGGAGGGCACGAAAACCGTCGTCCTGAAATCCGGTTGCGGAACGTTCCGGAGCGTCAGCTTGCCCACTGTCTGAAAAGCCGGTGACGGAAAACCCACACATGGAAAATCCCGTTGTGGTCAAAGCTCATCTCTCTGCCGCACTTTCAGCAGCTCCCAGATCTCGGCTTGCCGTGCTTTCAGCTCGGCAACATCGTCTTCGTAGCAGCGCCCGGTGCTGTTGATGCGGCGGCAAATCTGGTTGATGTTCGAGGCGGCACGGCTGACAGCGGCAGCCAACTTTTTCTGCTCGGTGTAGTCTACCTTGATGATGTATCCGTCGATCAACATCTTGCGGGCATACGCTCCGAAGTTGCGGGTGCTGAGTTGATTCATCTTGTGGCGAACTACGCTCAATTCCTGCTCGTTCAGGCAGATTTCCTTGCGGATGGGTCGCGTGCGGTCTGGCATGATAAAGCACTCCTTTCACAATACAACGGACATTAAACTTTTCTTGCTCCTGATTCCCCCTCTACTTAACTAAGTGAATCAGAGGCCGGTTTTGTCCCAGATTTCTCAAAAAGGTTTCGGAGACGGAGAGACAATCCCTGCGTTCTGCTTCAAATTGCCCTTTCTACATTCCAACGGGCAAAATGATGCGGTCTGTCACGGTTTTGCCTCGCGGACGTTTCCCTCTCACTTTACAACGGACAAAATTTTTGCAAATTAGGGGGTAGCGCGAAAAATTTTCCTTCCATATAACACACGGACATGTTTTCGCCTTTTGTCCGGAAAAAGCTGCGCGATATTTTCAAAAAGCCCTCTACTATACAACGGACATTTCTCTGCTGTTTTTTAAGTATCGGAGAAGAAAAAAATGTCCCCGCTTTCGAAAAAGCGGGGACATCATGATCTGCGGATATTGAGATTTGAGAGAATAGCAAGCACAGCCGCTGTCCGGACACACGGCGATTTTGGGAATATCCCAAGCCCTTTGCATTTGGCATACAGCCCAATGCTCAGAAGTTATCCGATTATGAATCATTCAGTGCCGAGCACTTGCTTTCTTCATGAACTCCAGATAAAGACTGTACAGCACGGCGCAGACGGGAACGCTGAACAGCATCCCGAAGATGCCGAATGCTTCGCCGCCGATTGTGACAGCCATCAGCACCAACAGTCCGGGAAGCCCAACGGACTTACCGACCACCTTGGGATAAATCAGGTTGCCCTCCACCTGCTGCAAAACGAGCAAAAAGAGAATGAACCACAGAGCCTTGCCGGGTTCTGCCAGCAGGATCAAAAACGCACCAAGACCGCCGCCGATCCATGCGCCGAAAATCGGCACCAGCGCAGTAACAGCCACAAACGCCGAGACCGCACCGGCATACGGGATCCCAAGGATCAGCATTCCAAAGAAGCACAGAACGCCGATGATGACCGCTTCGGTAAGCTGCCCGCTGACAAAGTTTGTGAAGGTCTGGTTGGTCAGAGAGGCAATACTCAGAAGCCGCTGCGCCTTCTTTTGCGGAAGAACTGTCACAATGAGCTTTTTCAAATGTGCCGCGACAACTTCCTTCTTTGCAAGCAGATACAGCGCAAAGACAAGTCCCAAGAGAACGTCCACCAAAACCGACAGGACAGAGGTTGCCGCGCCCCACGTCACGGTGAGGATGCCGCTTCCCTCGTCGCTGATCAAGGCGGTGAGCTTCTCGATCAACAGGTCAGAGTCTATGGTGTATTCGGGCAGGACAATATTATATTTTGCGGCAAACTGGACAATGCCTGTCCACCACCGCCCGATTTCCTCCACATAGAGCGGAATGTTTTGGACAAACTCTTCGCCGGATTCTCGCAGGCTGGGGATCATCATAAACACCACGGCAAACAGAATTCCAAGGACAAGTACGGTGCTTGCTGTCAGGCACACAGGGCGGACCAGCTTTGCAGGAGCTTTGCGGCACACCTTGTTCCAGCAGCATTCCAACGGTCGAAGGACTACGTTGATCAAAAAAGCAATCGCGCCGCCAATCAAAAACGGCGTGAACAGCGCAAGCACCTTGCCGATAAAACGCAAAACAGCGTCAAGGTTTACCAGTGCCCACGCAAATACAATCAGCAGCACCAATGCGCGGATAATGTAACGAATAATCGCCTTGTCCGGCCATTTGCGTTCCTGCGGCGCGGAATCCTCATTTCTGTTACCGGCTGTGTTTTGCGGTTTTTTCTCCATGTATTTCCTTTCTGTCAGTATGGGAGGCCCTTTCAAATCCGAAAGCACTTTTGCAGGGCTTTATACTCACCCAACGCCAAAATCGTAATGTCATCGGACAATATGGTGTCCGGCGTAACGGAAACATCCGTTTTTCCTGCACGCTTGATGCCGAGAATGTTGATGCCAAACTTTCGGCGAACATCCAGTTCTCCAACGCTTTTCCCGACCCACGCCTCTGGCACCTGAACTTCAAAGATGGCGTGCTGCTCGTCGATCTCTATATAGTCAAAAATATGGTCGGCAGTGAAGCGAATCGCTGCCCATTTTGCCATCTGCTTTTCGGGATAGACCACGTTATCTGCGCCGTTGCGGAGCAGAAACTTCGCCTGCACATCGCGTTCGGCGCGGGATACCACGCATTTGGCACCCAGCTCTTTCAGCAGCGAGGTGGTCTCCAGCGAGTTCTGGAAGCTGCCGCTGATGGTCACAAAACAAACATCAAAATTTCCGATACCGAGCGAACGCAGAAACTCCGCATTGGTGCTGTCGCCGATCTGCGCGTTGGTGACAAACGGAAGCACATCGTTGATCCGTTCCTCATTGGTATCGACTGCCATGACCTGATGCCCCAGTGGAGAGAGCTGCATGGCGATATGCCGCCCAAAGCGGCCTGCTCCGATCAATAAAACATTTTTCATGGGATAGACAACTCCTTTGCTTATCCAATCGTGATGCTTTCCTGCGGCAGCTTTGCATTGCCGCTTTTTTTGCTGGACACCGCCGCATAAATGAGCGTCAGCCCGCCGACCCTGCCCAGATACATCAGCGCGATCAATACCGCCTGCGAGGGAATGTGCAGCTGCGGCGTAATACCTAGAGTCAGTCCCACGGTGCCCACCGCCGACGCGGTTTCATATAGGCAGGAGGACAGCGGAAGATCCTCGTATACGCTGATAAAGACGGCTCCCCCAAAGAACAGCGCAAGGTACATCGTCAGGATGGTCGCGGCGGTTTTGACGGCGCTGCAATCGACTCTGCGCCCAAAGAACTGGGCGCTGTCCCGCTGGCGGAAGGTCGCGGCAGCATTGGAAAGCAGAACTGCCAGCGTGGTGGTTTTCATGCCGCCTGCCGTAGACCCCGGAGAGCCGCCAATGAGCATCAGAAGGATCATCACGCCCAGCGATGCACCGGACATGGCGGGCAGATCGACTGTGTTGAAGCCCGCCGTTCTCGGCGTGACCGATTGGAACAGGGCTGCCTGAACCCGCGCTCCGAGGGGAAGGGCATCAAAGTCCACAAAGAAGAAAAACAGCGCCGGAAGGACGATCAGCGTGAGTGTCGTGACAAGAATCACCTTGCTCTGCATTCGATAATGGTGGAAATGCAGCTTATTTTCGCAAATGTCATCCCACGTCAAGAATCCGATGCCGCCGGTGATGATCAGCAGCATGATTGTGATATTGATCACCGGATTTTGGACATAACCGGTAAGGGACGGATACAAATTATTGTTCGTTCCCAGAATGTCAAACCCTGCGTTGCAAAAGGCGGAGATGGAGTGAAATACCGCCATCCAGATCCCGTGCCATCCATAGTCGCGGCAAAACACCGGAAGCATGGCGAGTGCGCCGATCAGTTCGATCAGAAATGTCCCCCGCAGGATGAACCGGGTCAGCCGGACGATCCCTCCGACCTTCGGCGCTGAGATGGCGTCCTGCATGGTGCTGCGCTGCATCAGAGAGATCCTTCGCCCGGACAGCAGCGCAAACGATGCCGCCACGGTGACAACACCGAGCCCGCCGATCTGAATCAGCGTCAGGATCACCGCTTGACCAAAGACCGACCAATAGCTGCCGGTATCCTGCACCACAAGGCCCGTTACACAAACAGCGGAGGTCGCGGTGAAGAGTGCTTCATGAAATGGCGTTACGCACCCGGCTGTTGTGGAAAGCGGCAGCATCAGCAGCAACGCACCCAACAGAATGACCCCGGCAAAGCCCAATATGATGATTTGAAAAGACGAAAGACGACGCTTTCTGCAAACCATTTCTTCCGACATCATCCTCACCCCTTATGAATCGTGCGATAGATTTATTGTTCGCAGGTCAAACACACGCCGCATTGCCTGACTGTGATGAAGGATACCCTGTATGCGCTCAGTTCGGAGACCGTGATCTCCAAATTCTGAGCGGTAAAGGAATCGCCCTTGATGGGGACTCTATTCAGCTGCTCCATGACCCAGCCGCCGACGGAAACACTGTCCGATTCCAGCTTGACGTCAAAGAATTCCATAAAATCCTCCAAGCTGACGGAGCAGTCCACGCGGTAGGTATTCTCGTCCAGCTTTTCAAAATCTTCTTCCACTTCGTCGTGTTCGTCCCAAATTTCACCAACCAGTTCTTCCAGAATATCCTCCATCGTAACAATACCGAGCGTGCCGCCAAAATCGTCTACAACGACGGCGACATGGGACTTCTGATGCTGGAGCATTTTTAGAATGTCGCGGATCTTCGTGTGCTGATAGACGAACAACGGTTCCGTCATGATTGCCGTAATGGGCTGATCCGTCATCTTGCCGTTGATATAGAAGTCCTTCTGATGAAGAACACCGACGATCTGATCGATGGTATCTCGGTAGACCAGCAGACGGGAGAAGCGGGACTGTGTAAAGACTCTGGCAATTTCCTCGTGGCTCTCGCCGATGTCCACGGCCTCCAAGTCGATTCGATGGGTCAAAATTTCTGCCGCCGTCAGGTCGCGGAACTCAAGAGCATTGCGCAGCAGCTCGCCCTCGTTTTCGTCAATGCCGCCGTCCTGCTCCACGTCCTCCATAAAAAGAAGCAACTCCTCGTGGGACATTTTTGCATCGTCATCTGTCTTGAAGAAGCGGGAAACCAGCTTTTTCCACTGAGAAAAGAGAAAATTCAACGGTGTCAGCACCCAAATCCAAAGGCGGATAAAGGGCGCACTGAACATGGCAAAGCGCTCCGGCGTGTCCTTTGCAACGCTTTTGGGGGTGATCTCACCGAAAATCAGAACAACGATTGTAACGACGACCGTAGAAATCGTCGCGCCGATATCGCCGTAAAGCCCGACGAACAGAAGTGTGCCGATGGACGCCACCATGATATTCACGATATTGTTGCCGATCAGGATGGTGGAGATCAGCTTGTCATAATCTTCGGACAGCTTGAGCGCCAGCGCTGCCCGCTTGTTTCCGTTGTCCGCCAACACCTTGAGGCGGGTCTTATTCAGAGACGAGAATGCCGTTTCTGTGGCGCTGAAATAGGCGGACATGGCGATGCAGACCACTATTGCGAAAATGCTTCCAAAATAATTCATTTCAAACTCCTTTATGTTCTGTTCATACGATCATTTCATGCAAAAAAAGACACACCTATACCCGATACCGCAGCAAAGGGCGTAGATATGCCACATACGAACAGACCATATAAGAGCGATTACCGTTATCGTCGCTACTGTCATTTTCCACGGATTTCTTCCTCCTTTTTGCTATGTGCTTATATCATAGCATTTCTCCGGTGTAGATTCGGTAAAGAAACAGGCGCAGGGCAGTATCCTCCTACTTGAAATCTTGATGCGCTTCTTCTCATGGAGTATAATAAATGTGTTAAAAAGTACCTTTGGAGAGATTGCCATGAAAAGCCGCCAACGACAAAAGGATATTTTATTTTCGGTCATCGTTTTTTGCAGTGCCTTTGCCGTCAATTTGCTGATTCAGAAGCTCTTTACCACGCAGACGCTGGTACCCATGATCTTTGTGTTCGGCGTGTTTTTGATCTCGCTGAAAACCCACGGGTATTGCTATGGCATCACTTCGGCCATCGTCAGCGTGTTTGCGGTGAATTTCGCCTTCACCTATCCCTATTATGTCTTTGACTTTTTCGTAGAAGAAAGCATCTTATCTGCCGTCATTATGCTGGTCGTCGCCGTTTCCACCAGCACGCTGAACAGCCGCATTCGGGATCAGGAAAAGCTGCGCTCAGAGAATGAAAAGGAGAGAATGCGCGGCAATCTGCTGCGGGCGATTTCCCATGACCTGCGCACGCCCCTCACCTCCATATACGGGTCATCCTCCACGCTGCTCTCCAAGTATGACGTGCTGCCGAAGGAGCAGCAGCTCAAGCTGTTGGGAGAAATTCAGGAGGACAGCGAATGGCTCATCCGCATGGTGGAAAATCTCCTGTCTGTCACAAGGATCGACGGCGCGAAGGTGGAGGTCGTGAAAACGCCCACCGTTCTGGACGAACTGATCGACTCCGTTTTGATGAAGTTTTCCAAAAAGCATCCGAATCAGAAGGTCATCACACAGATACCGGAGGAATTTGTGGACATTCCCATGGATTCGCTCCTTATTGAACAGGTACTGCTGAATCTTCTGGAAAACGCCGTATTTCACGCAAAAGGCATGACGGAGCTGACGCTTTCCGTTTCTCTCGTAGGGGACAAGGCGGTATTTGAGGTCGCCGACAACGGCTGCGGCATTCCGGAGGATGCGCTTCAAAAGATTTTCAGCGGAAGCTATGAAAAGTCTGCCGCGCCGGTGGACGGAACGCGCAGCAATATGGGGATCGGACTATCTGTGTGCGCCGCCATCGTCAAGGCGCACGACAGTGACATAACCGCAGAAAACAGACGTGGCAGCGGTGCGGTATTCCGCTTTGCTCTGGAAAGAGGGAGTGAGGACGATGGGCAATAACAAGTACAAGATCCTGATCGTAGAGGATGAGGCCAACATCCGAAGCTTTATCAAAGCCAATCTGGAAACCAGCGACTATCAGGTGCTCTGCGCGGAGACCTGTGCGCTCGGCATGATGATGTACGCCTCCCATCATCCGGATCTCATCGTTCTGGATCTCGGCCTTCCGGACAGAGATGGCATGAGTCTGATCCAAGAAGCACGAAAGACGGATACCGTACCCATCATCGTGCTCTCCGCCCGCTCCAACGAGCGGGACAAGGTGGAGGCGCTGGATCTGGGGGCGAATGATTATATTACCAAGCCCTTTGGGACGGAGGAACTGCTCGCCCGTATCCGCGCCGTTCTCCGCAGCCATCGGCACAGCAAAGAGGAGGAACGTTCCCCCGGCGGAAAATTCCGCCTTCAGGATCTGCTGATCGACTATGATACGCGGCAGGTCTTTGTTGGCAAAGAGAAGATCGACCTGACTCAGACGGAGTACAACATCATGGCGTTTCTCTCCGTTCACGCCGGAAAGGTGCTGACGTATGCTGCGATCATTCGGGCGGTCTGGGGGTATTCCGACTATGGCAGCGTCAAGAAGCTGCAAGTCAACATGAAGAACATCCGCAAGAAAATGGGCGTGACGCCCGGTGAAAAGCGCTACATCATCAACGAGCTTGGCGTCGGATACCGTATGCTGGCGGAGGATGAGGCATAGCGCTGCCAAAGTTCTGCGCCGCTTGACAGGCGTGTACAATGCAAATGAGCTTTTTCCGTTTCTATATCAAACGGAGAAGGCTCATTTTTGTTTGGAGGATCAAAGGAGTGAAATGCCTTGTATCTCTCTGCGCCGGTGCGCAGATAAAAAAGCTGCTCTGCTTGTGCGTGGGGCAGCTTGAATATTCTTAGTAATGTTGCAGCAGGCGATTTTCGCAACTGCGTACCGCCGGTTCCTCTACGCCATTTTACGCCATTTCTGCGTGGGGATGCCTAGGGAAATAGGAACTTATATGTTTTGCCCTCATCCGAAAATACCTGCCCTGTCAAGCTTTATCGGCATTTGTGCGTTTGCGGAGAGTTTCAGAAACAGGCTCGCTTTCGACAATACCTAATTTCATGGTTTTTCGCTCTCCTTATGCTTTAGAGGCGGCAGAGCCGCCAGTTTTACCGGATAAAGGCGCCCCGGCAGGCCGATGCCCACCGAGACGAAGCGTAAAATCGCCGGAAGGACAAGCTGTCAGGCGTGTTTACCCTTGCTCATTACTGATATTATCATACCATGTCGGCGGCAGATGCACAATAGGAAAAAGGCTCCGGCGGCGCAAAATCTCCTCCCCTTCGGCACAGACGGGGGCAGGAAAGCCCTGCGGCCCACACGGGCCGCAGGGCTTTCTCCCGATGAAGCTTAGTCCTTCTTATTCTTGCGCTTAGTGACAAGCAGCACCACCAGCACGATGATGCCCACGCCAGCCGCAGCCAACACAACCCACAGGGCGGTCACATTGCTGCTGTCGCCGGTGGCGGGGTATCGGGCGTAGTGGGTTTCTCCGGCGGGGTGGGCTGGGAAGGCTCACCAGGGCTTGCCGGGCTCCACATACCGCAGCAGGGAGATGTCCGCCCCCAGGCGGATGGTCTTGCCGGCGAAGTCGGCGGCATTGCTGTTCACCAGCTCTGCCACACCCGCCAGCTGCCGGGCGGTGGTGATGGTGAACTCGGTATCCGTCCCATTATACCACGAGAGATCCACTGCCCCGTCCCAGCGGATGGTGGAGAAGTATTCCACCATGACCTGCTCTTCCGTTACGCCCTCCGGCAGGGTATCGGCGTAGCCGGAAGCCGTCTCGGTAAAGGCCGCTCATTGCCTTCGCCGTCCGTATAGTGGATGGCGGCAACGTCATAGCCTTCCCGCCGCTCTGCCTGCACCTGCCCGTCCAGAGCCGAGACCGGCATCACCAGACTCAGCACCATGCACAAAGTCAGCAGCAGCGCCGATACACGCTTCCTGTGCTGCTTTATGTGCAGGTCCCTTCCTCTCTGAAAATTTTGATATGCAGCCCCACAGGACATGATATACAGCTTCACGGCTTGGCCGGGTCATAGACGCAGCTGCGGACCGTGCCACCGGTGACCGGCACCTGCGCCACCGTCAGAGGGATACGGTACAGGGTGTGCAGCAGCTCCTCCGTCAGCATCTCCTCCACCGGGCCGCAGGCCGCCACCGTGCCGCCGTGGAGGGCCAGCACATGGGTGGCGAAGCGAAGGGCGTGCTCCGGATTATGGGTGGACAGCAGCACCGTGTAGCCCTGCTCCGTCAGGCGGCGCACCTGCTGCAGGAGCCTAAACTGGTTGCCGTAATCCAGATTGGCGGCGGGCTCGTCCATCAGAAGGATCCTCGCCTGCTGGGCCAAGGCCCGTGCAATGAGGGTCAGCTGCCGCTCGCCGCCGGAAATGCGGCGGATGCCCCGGTCTGCCAGCGGGGCGATGCCTACCAGCTCCATCATGCGCTGCGCCGTCTCCAGCTGCTGCCGTCCCGGCTGCCGCAGAGGCTCCAGCCCTCCGGCGGCGCCCATAAGCACCGTGTCCCGGACGGTGTAGTCGAACAACGGCTGGCTGGACTGGGGGATATACGCCGCCAGATGGGCCAGCTCCCGCCGGGGCAGATGCCGCACGTCCCGCCCGCACAGGGAGATGCTCCCCTGATAGTGAGGCAGAAAGCCCAGCATACAGCGGAACAGGGTACTCTTCCCCGCCCCGTTTGGCCCCAGCACTGCCACCAGCTGTCCGGGCTCGGCCCGGAAGCTGACATCCCGCAGCACCGGGTGAGTGCCGTAGGAAAAGGAGAGTCTCTCCACGTCAATGCTCATGCCGTCGCCCTCCCGTGATGATGAGATACAGAAACAGCGGCGCTCCCACGAAGGCTGTCAGGATACCCAGAGGCAGCTCACCGGTGGTCACCAGCCGAGCGATGTCATCCACCGCCAGCAGGAAAGCCGCCCCGAACAGGGCCGCCGCCGGGATCAGCCGCCGGTAGTCGTAGCCGAACAACATACGACAGAAGTGGGGGATCACCAGACCCACCCAGCCGATCATACCGGACACCGCCACGCTGGCGGCGGTCAGCAGCGTGGCGCACAGGATCACCACCAGACGCAGTGCCCCCGTCCGCACGCCCATGGACTGGGCCTCCTCCTCCCCCACCGTCAGCAGGTTCATCCGCCAGCGCAGGAAAAACAGCGGCAGCAGTCCCACCGCCACCGGCAGCACCAGAAAGCGCACGTCCTCGGCCTTGATGGAGCTGAGGCTGCCCATGAGCCAATAGGTGATGGCGGGCAGCTGCTGCTGGGTATCCGCCACCAGCTTGATAAAGGACGTCCCGGCGGAAAACAGGGAGGAGATCATCATACCCGCCAGGATCAGCGCCACCGTGGGGTCTGAGCGGGACAGACGGCTCACCAGCCACGCCGCCGCCACGGCCAGCAGGCCGAAGCAGAAGGCGGACAGGGAGATGCCGAAATACCCGGCCCCCAGCAGGATAGCCAACGCTGCGCCGAAGCCTGCGCCGGTGGAGGCTCCCAGAATATCCGGCGACACCATGGGGTTGCGGAACATCCCCTGATAGGCCGTACCGGAGACGGCCAGCGCTGCGCCCACCAGCGCCGCCGCCGCAATGCGGGGCAGGCGGATGGCAAACACCACCTTCTCGTCGCTGACGGACCAGTCCGCAGCGCCGCCGGTGAGCCTTGTCCACAGCATATGCAGGAGCTTACCCGCAGACAGACCGTAGCGCCCCACCAGCATGGAGCCCAGCAGAAGCAGCAGGCACACCCCGCCCAGCAGGAGAAAGCGCCGCCGGTAGGTCCTCCCGGTCATCAGCTTCTCCATGGGTCAGTTCCCCGCCGCATTGGGGACGATGTAATAGGTGCCGGTCTTGGCATCATAGTACACCTCCCCGCCGCTCTCCCAGCAGCTCCGCCAGCCACCAACCCAGTGAAAACACGGAAAACGCCAACAGCAGCAGGCAGATCACCACCGGGATCTCCATGGCGCTGGCTACTGCCCGCAGGATATTGTGAAACAAGGTGCTCATTTATTCGTCCCTCTCTTTTTTGAAATACAGCACCCGTGCGCCGCCGGGTTCGCCGGTAATGCGGCCCTTCTGGCCGGTCTGTCCATTGGATTGACTGCCGCCGGGGGGCAGAGGGGTCTGTCCCTCCGGCGGAGGGCTTGCCGCCGGCCTCCGTCCTTCCCGGCAGCAGGCATACCGCCGTCAGGCAGGCCAGCATCCACAGGGTCAGCCGCCGCAGGCGGATATTGCACTTCTTCCTCGCAGGTTCTCCTCCCCGTATGGGGTCACGTCCGCAGGGTGGATCGGCTCAGCATCCCGGCCGCCTCCTCCGCCGACAGGTCATAGTGCCAGAACAGCCGGTAGTACTCCTGTGCCACAGCCGTCATATCGTAGTCATACAGCTGGGGGTACAGCAGATTCCCCAGCCACCAGATGCCCAGCACCCGGTTCACCGACGGCGGGGAACTCATCCAGTCGTAGGGCAGGCCCGGTATCTCGTAGTACCGCCCCTGCTGCACGGCGGTGAGGCCCGCCCAGTCCCCTTCCGTCAGGGTATCGTAGGGGCCGCCGGAGGCCAGCAGAATAACATCCGGCTCCACGGCGTATACCTCCTCCAGACTGACGGTGGTGCCGCCGCCCCGGTTGGTAACTTCTTCCGGGATGATGGCGTTCACCGCCCCCACAAGGTCGATGACGTCCGCCTGTACGGATCCGGCTGCGTTGCAGGCAAGGCCCGTGGATCCGGTGCCGAAGAGCACCTTGAGTCGCTGAGACTCCGGGATTTTTGCGGCGTTGGTCTGGGCCATGGTGACAGTGCGGTCAATGAACTGCGCCAGTTCCTCCGCCTGCTCCTGCCGCCCCAGAATGTCCCCCAGCATCCGGTAGGCCGCCGCCATATCATCCAGATCCGCTTCGATGAAGATGGTGGGGATGCCCGTCTGCTTCTGAATGGTGTCCATGTCCTTGGCGATGCTGTCCTTGGCGTCGCCCAAGTCGATAATCAGCTGGGGCTGGGCGGCGATGAGGGACTCCATATTCAGGCTGGCCTTGCTGCCGTAGAATTGGCCGAAGGTGGGCAGATACCGCATCTCCTCCGGAAAATAGGACATCTGTGCCGTACTGGGGCTGCTGCTGAGCCCCACAAGCAGGTCATAGGCCACCGGCATCAGGATCATCTGGGCTGTGGAGCCGCTGGGTGCGATGCGGGTGATCTCGGCAGGGATCTCCACCTGCCGTCCGGCGGAGTCGGTAATCATCCGGGTCTCCACCCCTTTCAAGGGGTCATAGCCCGTCTGCTTGCCGCCGCAGCCAACCAGCAGGCACAGGCACAGCGCCAGTACCAGCGATATCCACCGCTTTCCACTCGTTCTCTTCACTGCTTTTCCTCCGTTATCCTCATTTGCATATCACGCTCGTCGAAAAGAGCGCCGCACCATGGCGGCAGTCTTTTCTATCGTAAGTCTATTTTACCATCTGCCCCGGCAAAAGAAAATATCCTTTTCGCAAAGCAGAACATAATTCCGTATGGCGGAACGCTCTACGCATGATAGCCCAGCTCCCGGCTGAGACTCCCGGCGGCGGCGCAGACCATGTCCACCGCCTCCTCGAACTCCCCGGAGGTAACATGGCGAAACAGGCCCACCACCGTCAGGGTGTAGCGCATCTGCCCCTCCCGGTCGAACACCGGAGCCGACACGGACCGCAAGCCGATCTTGTACTCGCCGTTTTCAATGGCATATCCCCACTGGCGGATACGCTCCAGTTCCTCCGTCAGCGTCGCCAGATCCACGATGGTATGGGGGGTAAAGGGATCCATGCCCTGGCCATTCATCAGATAGCGCACCGTGGCATCCGGCAGCTGGGACAGCAGCAGTTTCCCCTGCGACGTGGCGTGGAGGGGCGTACGGCCGCCGATCTCCGAGGCCACCTGGATCCCCGTGCCGCTGACCCGCTGGTCGATGACCACGATGTTGCTGCCCTCCACGCAGGAGAGCAGGGCCGTATACTGGGTCTGTTGGGCCAGCCGCTCCAAATGGGGACGGGCGCAGCGGGTGATCTCCCACGCAGCGGACACGCCGCAGCCCCACTCGAACAGCTTTGTCCCCAGATAGTACCGGCCATCCGACTCCTGCCGGATGCAGCCGTAGCTCCGCAGGGTGGCCAGCAGCGAGTGGATGGTGCTCTTGGGGTAGCCGGAGGCCTGACTCAGCGCCTGAAGGGTCATGGGGACCCGGCTCCGGTTCAGCAGCTCCAGCAGCTCCAGCGCCTTGCCCAGCGACCGCACGCTTCCCTTTTCCTGCGGCATCATACGTCCTCCTTCCGCCGGGGGATGGGCCGAAAGTCCGGCTTTCCCGGCAGACTTCCGGGCAGACCACGCTCCATAGGCGGCGGTGGTGGCACCTCGTCGTCCCGCTCCCCGGCATAGAAGGCCCGGTTGTTCTCCACCAGCTCCGCCAGCGTCACCGGACGATAGCGGTTCACATCCACCCCGGCATTCAGCACACGGGGCAGCTGCCGCAGCAGCTCATAGTCCCGGCCCCGCCCGTGGTGGAGGTGTCCGTGGATCATGTAGCCCCGCTTGTGGTACAGCATGGGATAGTGGCACAGGAGGATGTGGGTCTCCCCATCGTCGATCTCGTTGAAGTCCGTCACCGTCTCGAACCAGCGGTACAGCCGCCCGGCGTCCTCATAGCCGGTGTCGTGGTTGCCACGGATCAGGTGCTTATGGCCCGACAGCCGCTCCAGCAGCTCTCCCGGCACCCGGCCGCCGTTCCAGCCGATGTCTCCCACCAGATAGACGGTGTCCTCCGGACCCACGGTGTCGTTCCAGTTTTTCACCAGCGTCTCATCCATCTCCTCCACGGTGGCAAAGGGCCGGGAGGGAAGCAGCAGTGCATAGTGAAAGTGCAGATCGGCGGTATAGTAGATCATGGTGCTCTCCCTTCTCCGGCGGATATTTTTCTCTATCATACCGTCTCCGCCGGTCTGCGTCAAGCGTTCATTCCGTATGGCGGAATTTTTCTACGTTTTTCCGGCCTCAGATTCCGCTATGCCGTCGAAATGACCAATTCCCCGGAAATGGACCAACGCAGCCCATCGGGAAAATTCTCCGTTTCCGGGCAGAAAAAAGAGCGCCCCGCGGGTAGTGGCGCATAAGACAGGTTTATAAGGTTTAGAGAGAACAGCGTGGCGGAAGTCACGCTGTTCTGCTTTTTGCTGCGTGCGTGAGCATTTCGGCAATGATGCTCTCCGGCAGGAAACCAATGCAGGCAAGGCTGATATGCACATCCTGCACTCGCTGCCCTCTGCTCTTATCCGGCGTGGAAACATAGACCCTGTTCACAAGATCATGCAGCACAGCGGGCGTCAGTTCCTGCAAGTTGGGATATTTCTTCGCCCGGAGGATGAACTGCTCAATGCTGTCGGCTTCTTCCTCCTGCTGGGTAATTTCCTGCTCCAAAAGCTGCATCTTCTCCGTCAGCTCTGCTTGCTCATTTTCATAGTCGGCGGACAGCTTTTCAAATCGGCTATCATTGATTTTGCCGGAGATCTTGTCCTCATAGAGCCGTTTGAACAGACGGTCAAGCTCTTCCATCCTGCGCTGTGCCTGCGTGAGCTGTCTGCGCTTTGCGGCGAGTTCTTTCTTGAAGTCCTCCTTACGCTTTGCACCCAGCTTATCGCGGAACAGATCCTCGCAATCGGAGATATACCAAAGCAGGATTTGCAGAAATTTCAGCACACCCTTTTCCAGAACGACCGCGCGGATGAAGTGCGTCCCGCACACGTCTTTTCCCTTCTTGCGAGAGGTAGAGCAGACGAAATGATCCTGTCGTTCTTCAAAGTTCCGCGAGGTGCAGTAGTACATTTTTTCCTCACAATCGGCACAGTAGGCAGCGCCGGAAAAGAGATTGCTCTTGCCCGTTCTTGCCGGTCTGCGTTTGTTGCGGCGCAGCTCCTGTACCCGCTGAAAGGTGTCCTCATCCACAATGGCTTCATGGGTGTTTCGGAATATCTTCCATTGCTCCGGTGGATTCTCGATGATCTTCTTGATTTTGTAGGACTGCCGGTGCGTTTTGAAGTTCACGGTATGCCCGCAATACTCCATCCGTTCCAGAATTGCAGCAACGGTACTGCCGTTCCAGTTGTATGGATTCTCCGGCAAAGCGCAGCGGACTTTTCGTTTTTGCCTGTCCTGATAAACGGTGGGCGTCAACACATGATCCTCTTTCAGCATCCGGGCAGTCTGCGTCGGACCGTACGGGACAGGCGGCAATACAGCGCGGTAATTTTGTCAGACTGCTTCATAGTAGATTCCTCCATCATCAGAGGACAGTCTGCCAAGACAAGGTTGCTGTTGGTCACGATCACACACTCCCCTCGGAGTCGATCAGCTTCACCGCTTTTTCGGGAAGGGTGTGCATTCCGTCAAAGCTGGCAGGAAAGCGGTAGATGGTGTTTCCTTCTTTCAGGCGTACCGTGATCTGCGGTAACTCCTGCCAGAGAGGAACGAGGGCACTGCGGCTGCCGTCCGATTCCACTTGGACGTTACGTTTCTTGTTATCCATTTGCACCTTCCTTTTCATTCAGATTTCCGAGCATTGCCGCATGAATCTCCCGGAGCAAAGTGCGTGATATGACCTATTGCTATTCAGTATATCACGACAATTTCCGGGATTCCATTGGGCAATGTACAGGGATTCACAGGAGACTTACAGGCAGTTCGCCGGGTCGCACAGCCGCCCGTGCCAGTCAAGGAATCGGCTTCGCCTCGCTGCGTGTCCTTAACAGGCTCGTTCGCCTGTGCAAGCCGGTAATCAAGGCGGCGATGCCACCATTTTCCAATGAAAATCAGCTGCGTTCCAAGACTTTTTTAATCTCTCAGCCTAATTATAACGAGAACAAACGTTCGAGTCAATGCGATTATGAGAGGAAGAGCAAGCACAGCAAGTGTAGCTACACTTGCGAAAAACGGCGTGGGTTGACCGGGATTTCCTTGCAGAGCAGCAAGCAAATCCGGTGAGTACCCACACCGAAAAAACAGGGCGTTCCGGCTGACCGCCGAAACGCTCTGTTTTCATTTTTGGGATAGTCCCAAGCCCTTATGTTCGTGAAAAATTACGAAAGCTCACCAGCTATACTCTGATAACTGGAATGTGTAGGATTCGCCGGGAGTAATGCCATAGATCACAACAGAGTCATCCTTGAATTTATCTCCGGCGCTCAGAGAAGATAGGTATATATTGCCGGAGTCTACCAGATAACCCGCACTGTCATACAGCTTATAACTAATCATATCATACCCGGAATCACTGCTCCCGCTCTTCTTTTCTCCGGTAATCGTAATGGTCAGCTGCGGAGAATAGTCTTTGTCAAACGTAAACTCGGCTCCTTGAATTTGGATCACGGATGCCGTACTCCCCATGAAGTCTTTCACCTTCAGATCCAGCGGAAATGAATCAAACGTCACTTGAACATCTTCAATAGGCAAGCAATACAGAGCATCGCAGTTTGCTTCGTCAAACTGAACTGCGTTTTCCTTGTACACGGTGAAATAAACCTTCCCGCTTGCGGATTTTCCGGCTTTGATCTCAGCGGCAGGGATTCTCACATTGGCAAGATATTGCTCTCCGGCAGCTTGGCTGGTATAGTAGCTGAAATCATCAGGAGAAACGGACTTTGTACCAGCATAGACCTCTTCATCCGCATCATTTACGATTCGAATATCCACATCGACATCGGCTGACAGGGACTTATCATTTTTATCAGCCAAGCCAAAGAAAAGGCTGTAATCGCTTGTTCCCTCGTTATACTGAAAAGACCAGTTTTTCAGTGTTTCAACGCGGGATGCCGATGATCCGCACCCACTCAACAACAATGCAATTACAAGTCCACACACAAGAAAGAATCGTTTCATTTCTGCGTCTCCTTATCTGTCTGTGCCTTATTACGCGGAACATTTCTTATTCGAGCAAATGCTTTTGCTTTGGAGCCATCATGCAGTAATTGCGATTGCACTGCTCGCTTAGAAAGCAAGTCTCGCAGATAAGCTGTTCAACTTCCTGCATAATTAGTTCATCATCGCTGGGAAGTTCGTAGGCTTCGATCTTTTGGATGCCTGTCGGGTTACGCAGTCCGTAGTCAATCAGTTTTCCATTTCCGGTTTTTACATAGCGGTAGACCTCGGCGCAGAACGAAACACTGTCACCAACGGCGCACTCTTCAAAGCCGGATTTGTCCATCCAGACGTGATCCTCTTTTCCGTCAAACATTGTCCCATCGGTGTACATTCCACTAATGAAGATCCGCTTGAAGCAAATATGTTTTGGCTTAACCCTCTCAATCTGCCCTTTGAAATGAGACATAACCGCATTGAAAAAGCAGTTAGCAAAGTACGGACGGTGTTTCTTACTCAACGACGCGAATTGAACGTCGAGATAATCATTGTAGGAAAATTTCTCTGCACCAGCAACATTATGCTGGGACGCTGGGTCGAAAAGAATGATCCCACCTTCGTCTAATACACGATCCTTTTCTCCATAGTAGAGTGCCAAAAGCGATTTTTTATCTGGATACTTGGCAATCAGAGCAGCAGCTTTTTTGAGCCGCTTCTGCCGCTTTTGCCTTTCGCTGCGTTCGCACTCATACTGCTCCGCAAGAATGCGTGAGTGTACCCACACAGGCTGTAATACTGACGACGAAGAGCC
>OGZG01000155.1_pt1 | contig 46180 bp, 41 predicted proteins | sample 1576781 | NCBI WGS metagenome assembly OGZG01 (sample SAMEA3541502, study PRJEB24748) | human gut metagenome | biome: human gut; feature: human-associated habitat; material: faeces | place: China | collected 2012 | reverse complement strand
AATACATTTGAAAGATGGAGGGACAGCCAATGAGAGAGAAAACCTATCATCTATACTTAAATGAAGAAGAACGAAGCCGAGTGATACAATCGCTCATTGAACTGAAGAACAATTTAGCAGCTCAGGGACGATACACCGATGCAGTAGATGATGTCCTCTGCAAAGTGCTTGAAGCAAAGAAAAAGAAATTGAAAATTGAATACATTTAGAACGTGTTTTGTCGTCTGTTTCCTAACCGGAGCAGGCGGCTTTTTTTATTTCAAAAATTTTTTTGAAAAATTTTCGGAAAAGCGGAGATTTTGGGTGTGCATTTCATACCCCTTTGTCCAAATGAGTGAAGGGGTTCATTCCGGATAGCAAAAACGGAAGCCTTTTCGCTTGAAAATTGAATAAGTCATTCACTAAGACTTTATTTCTGATGTTAGCCACTTTAGCAGGTACGCCGTGATTTCTGCATTTCAGAATAGCGAGAACTCCGGTTATGAGTATCAGGTTGCTCCTGATATGGCGATGACAGTCAGAATGATAATGATACTTCTCTACGGAGCTGGCGGAGTACCCGGCAGAGGTTAGAATCCTATGATACAGATAAGCAGTCTGTTCCTTAGTGACTTCCCGTGAGCGTTTTGCTTGGCAAGGGGTGTTGAGAACAAATATTGCTATGACCGATTAGGAAATGAGTCGGTCAGGTACATAGCCATAATGCGGTGGCTATGAATTATCAGAAAGGAGGGCAAAAAGAAGTGTCAAACTGCAAAACGATTTCCGTATGTAACCAGAAAGGCGGAGTCGGAAAGACCACCACAACAGTTAATCTCGGAGTCGGGCTTGCAATGCAGGGCAAGAAAGTATTGCTCATAGACGCAGACCCGCAGGGCGATTTAACGACTTGTCTTGGTTGGCAGGATACAGACGGTTTGGGTATCACGCTTGCAACGAAACTCACAGATGTAATCAATGAAACGATGACAGACCCTATGGTTGGTATCCTGCATCACGAAGAAGGTGTTGACCTTGTTCCGGCAAACCTTGAGCTTTCAGCAATGGAATTTAACCTTGTAAACGCAATGAGCAGAGAAACTACACTCAAGAATTATTTGAGTCAAGTGAAAAACAGATATGATTATGTAATTATAGACTGTATGCCTTCACTTGGTATGGTTACTCTCAATGCTTTATCGGCGGCAGACAGTGTTATTATTCCGGTTCAGGCTCAGTATTTGCCTGCAAAGGGGATGACACAGCTTGTGCAGACCATTTCTAAAGTAAAGAAGTATATCAATCCGGATATTAAGATAGACGGTATGCTGCTTACTTTGGTGGATAGCCGAACAAACCTTGCAAAGAGTACGGTGGAAGCACTCAGGGCGAATTTCGGTAATCAGATAAGAATGTATCGAACACAAATTCCGATTGCAGTAAAAGCCGCTGAAACTTCTTCCAAAGGCAAGAGCATTTATGCTTATGAGCTAAACAGCACAGTGTCTAAGGCATACGCTGAATTTACAAAGGAGGTGTTAGCCGATGGCAGGAAGAAAGAGCGACTTCACTCTCACGAAGCTCGATGATTTATTTACCACGCAGGCACAGAGAGATGAAGAACAGCTTTCAAAAATCCGAGATATTCCATTGGAGCTGATTGATGATTTTCCCGACCACCCGTTTAAGGTCAGGGACGATGAAGATATGATGCAGCTTGTGGAGAGTGTCAAGGAAAGAGGGGTTATTACTCCGGCAACGGTAAGGCAGAAAGAGGACGGCAGATACGAACTTGTTTCAGGACACAGACGAAAGCGAGCGTGTGAACTGGCAGGATTTGAAACCCTGAGAAGTGAGATTGTAGACCTGAACAGAGATGAAGCGACCATTTTAATGGTTGAGAGTAATTTTCAGAGGTCAGAGATATTGCCAAGTGAAAAAGCCTTTGCCTATAAAATGCGTTTGGAAGCAATGAAAAGACAAGCAGGCAGACCGGGCAAAGAAAATTCATCCCCAGTGGGGATTGATTTACGAGGAAAGCAAAGTCTTGATTTAATGAGCGAGGAATGTGGCGACAGCAGAAATCAGATACACCGTTATGTGCGTCTGACAAACCTTGTTCCCGAACTGCTTGAATTTGTTGATGAGGGGCGTATTAAAATGCGTCCTGCCGTGGAACTTTCCTATCTTGATGAAGATTGCCAGCGTGATGTGGTTGACGAAATCGACCTAAATGACGCAACCCCGTCACACGACCAGACAATCCGTATGCGAAAGTTATTCAACGAGGGCAACCTTACAACAGAAGCAATCCATGCTGTTATGTCTGAGGAAAAGCCGAACCAAAAGGAAAAAATCGTGTTGAGGGGCGACAGAGTAAGACAGCTTATCCCGAAAAACATTCCCGTCAGTCAGACGGAGGATTTTGTCTGCAAAGCATTGGAGCATTACAACAAGTTTTTGCGTAATCGTGCAGAACGTGACAGCAGATAGCCTGTTTTACAGTTCCCCTTTCTCACACTCTAACCCCTTAGTTATACTTTTACCTACCGAAAATGATATATATTATCTCACTTGAATATAACTATCTCAAAGTATATGTCTATCTCTAAGGGGGAATCGCACAGTATGAACAGACTGGAGGTGTATGCTAAAATGAAAAATTAACGAAAAATCCGCATTTGTTTTTCGGCAGGTAAATCTTGTCGTAAGAGAAAATCCACAAAGGCACATCGTAGAAATACGGTGTGTTTTTCAATTTTTACAGGAGGAAACGCAATGATAAAGTCAAAATTCAAAAGAGTCACGTCGCTTTTCTTGGCGACCCTTATGTGTGTGACCACTTTTGCAGGCATTGGCTCGACAACAGCATATGCTGCATCGGGAGAAAAAGCCGATGTTTATATGGTCGATTTCCCTCGTGATGGCGATGCTAATTACGATGGGGTATGGGGACACAGCAATTTGACCTTGAAAAATGGTTGGCATACCGGACGTTCCAATTTTACCAATCTTAAGGCTATTGGCTCATACTCAGGCAATGTTGCTTATTGTATTGAGCCGGGTATTTCACTCAAGGTTGGTCAGACAATGAATAAGTATGACGAAAATTATTTTAATAACCTTGCAGCCAACGGGGTTATTTCCGGAGATGAAATCCGTCTTTTCGTTGGTCGTATTTTACAGTATGGCTACCGTGGGACTATTTCGACATCTTGGAGGTCACAGAATGAAGCGGCAGCAAACAGCATTGCACAGGCTTATGCTACACAGCTTCTTATCTGGGAAACTGTTATCGGAGAGCGTGATACGAACTTCAATCATGTAGCAGCCAGTGGTTGCAGCAATGTGAAAGATGTCATCAATGCAAAGCATCCGCTCCGCAATAAGATTTTCAGTTATTACAACAGTATGGTGCAGAGTGTACAGAACCATGCGACCATACCGAGCTTTTGTAATAAATCATCCGATTCGGCAAAGACAATAGAACTTGAGTGGAACGGAAGTAAGTATACAACTACTCTGACAGACTCCAATAATGTGCTGTCCAAATATAATTTCAAAGCAAGTATTAGTGGAGTGAGCTTTTCAGTGAATGGTAACAAACTTACTGTTTCTATGGATACTGCACCGAGTAAGGAATTTACCATTACCGCAACGAAGAAAAATGCAGTCCGCAGAGGTGTGGTTGTATGGTCAGAGGGTAAACACGGTCAGAATTCCAGTGTGCAGGATGTTGTCAGCTATGCTCAGGAAGTAAGCGACAGTATCAACGGTTATGTGAAAATGAAAGTCAGCTATGGTTCTTGTCAGATTGTAAAGACCAGTGAGGACGGCAAGGTTGACGGTATCAACTTCACGATTACCGGAAACGGTATCAATCAGACGGTTACAACAGCTAATGGCGGTAAATTCCAGATTGATAACCTTATGCCGGGTATCTATACCGTAACCGAGCAGGCATACGATAAGTACGAGCCGCAGGAAACACATAGAGTTACTGTTGTGGCAGGGCAGGTTGCAAAGGTCAATTTCAATAATAAATTGAAGCGTGGCGACCTTCAGGTAGTGAAGTCCTCAGAAGATAACCTTGTTGAAGGTGTGAAGTTCCATCTTTTCGGTACTTCTCTTTCCGGTGATGCTGTTGACCAGTATGCAGTTACGGACAAAGACGGTGTGGCAACTTTCAAAGATGTGCTTATCAGTGGTTCTGAACCATATACTCTTGAGGAAGTGGACACAGCTATCCGTTATGTTGTGCCAAAAAATCAGACTGCACCAGTGAAGTGGAAAGAAGTAACCACAAGAAACTTCAATAACAGTTTGAAGAAATTTACTGTAACAGTAACAAAGAGCGACGCTGAGAAAGGCGAAGCACAGGGCAATGCCAAACTTTCGGGAGCAGTTTATGGTATCTATAAGGGCGAAACGCTTGTAGACAAGTATGTTACTGATGAAAACGGTCAGTTCACTACCAAAGAATATGTTTGTGATACCGACTGGACAATCCGAGAAATTACACCGTCAGAGGGATATTTGCTTGATAAGACTATCCATGAAGTAGGTGCAGACCCGAAACTTTATGAGGTGGAACACAACCTTACTTCCAATGATGTAATCGAGCAGGTAATCAAAGGTAACGTGGCTATCATTAAACACACCGATGATGGAGAAACAAAGATTGAAACTCCTGAAAAGGGTGCTTCCTTTGAGATTTATTTGAAATCTGCCGGAAGCTATGACGCAGCCAATAAAGACGAGAGAGATACCATTGTTTGCGATGAAAATGGCTTTGGTCAGACAAAAGATATGCCGTATGGTATTTATACCGTACACCAGACTTCTGGTTGGGAAGGCAGAGAGATGATGGACGATTTTGATGTGTTCATTTCACAGAACGCACAGACTTATCGTTATCTCATCAATAACCGTAACTTCGAGAGCTTTGTCAATGTAGTCAAGGTGGACGCAGAAAGCGGAAAGAGTATTCCGTATGCAGGAGCAGGATTTAAGATTTACGACCCGCAGGGCAATCAGGTTAAAATGACCTTTACTTATCCGACACCGACCACGATTGATGTGTTCTATACCGACGCAAATGGTTCTCTTGTCACACCTGAGAAACTGGATTACGGCAAGGGATATTCTATCGTAGAGGTACAAGCTCCATACGGATATGTACTTGATGATACTCCGGTATATTTTGATATTACCGAAGAAAATTCCACAGAGGAAGGCGGCGTAACTGTTGTGAAAGTCAATAAGCCGAATATGGCACAGAAAGGTACTATCACGGTTGAAAAGACCGGAGAAGTATTTAGTGGTGTCAATGTAAGTGGTTCTGAGGACAGTGATGTTATTTATCAGCCTGTTTATGAAGTGGCAGGACTTGAGGGTGCAGTTTATGAAGTCCGTGCTGCGGAAGATATTAGCACACCGGACGGTACACTCCGCTATTTAAAGGGCGAAGTGGTAGATACTATCACAACAAGCTCCGATGGATTTATTAAGAGCAAAGAGCTTTATCTCGGAAAATACGAGGTCAAGGAAATTACCGCACCTGATGGAATGGTAATCAGTGGCGAAACACATACGGTTGAGCTTACTTACGCAGGTCAGAATATCTCTGTTACCGAAACTTCCACATCGTTCTATAACGAAAGGCAGAAAGTGCAGGTAAGCCTTGCAAAAGCCATTGAAAAGGATAAGACATTTGGTATTGGCGACAACGGAGAAATCAAAAACATCAGCTTTGGTCTTTATGCCGCAGAAGATATTGTGTCTGTAAGCGGTACAGTTATTCCGGCTGATGGACTGATTGAGATTGTCAGCGTAAATGAAAATGGAACTGCTGTTATGAAGTCAGACCTTCCGTTTGGCAAATACTATGTCAAAGAGATTGCAACCGATGAGCATTATGTTCTCTCTGATACGAAGTATCCGGTTGTATTTGAATACGCAGGTCAGGATACCGCAACGGTTGAAATCAAAGTGAATGACGGAAAAGAAATCAAGAATGAACTTATCTATGGTTCGGTATCAGGTAAGAAGATTGACGAGAATGGAGAAGCACTTGAGGGTGCTGTTATCGGTATCTTCAAAGCCGAAGAAACAGAATTTACAAAGGATACTGCACTTATGACGACTACCTCTGCAAAAGACGGTAGTTTTTCTTTTGTAAAAGTTCCTTATGGCAAATGGATTGTAAGAGAAATCGAGCAGCCAAAGGGATTTGTTCTTGATGAAAAAGCGTATGAGGTCAATATCAGCAAAGCCGAGCAGGTAGTTGAAATTGAGATTGTCAATGAGTATGTTCACGGCAATATCAGACTCACGAAGGTGGACGCTGAATATCCGGACAACAAGCTTACGGGTGCAACCTTTGAGGTATATAAGGACACCAATGAGAACGGAAAGATTGATGATGGAGATGAACTTATCGGAAATCTTGAAGAAACTGAAACCGAAATTTATGAGATGAAAGAGCTGCTTTACGGAAAATATATTGTCCGTGAAACAAAAGCACCGGAGGGCTTCCTGCTTGATAAGGGAGAATACTCTGTTTTCATTGAGAAAGACGAAACAACTTATTCCGTTGAGAATAAGGCTGGAGTTGGATTTATCAATGAAGCTATGCGTGGAACACTGAAAATCGTCAAGACATCTTCAGACGGTAAGGTCAAAGGTTTTGCGTTCAGAGTAACCGGAGCAAACGGGTATGATATGACATTTGAAACAGATAAGAATGGCGAAATCGTGATTGAGGGACTTCGTATTGGCGAATATACCGTATCAGAAGTGGCAAACAATGCGTCTGCCGCATATATCACACCTGCCGACCAGAATGTTACTATCAAACTTGATGAAACAGCCGTTGTAAAAATGCACAATGAGTTAAGAGATACGCCGAAAACAGGAGATGATACCAATATGAAACTTTGGTATGTCCTTGCCGGACTTTCTGCTGTCGGTATCGCTGTAACTTCTGTTGTTGCACACAAAAAGAAGAAAAAGGAGAGTAACGAGTAATGGAAGCAAAGACAATTATCGCTATCGCATTAGTTGCCGTTATTGTCGGCGGCTTTATCTTTCTTCAGGTTAAAAACCGTAAGAAGTAAGTAACAAGTGAACATTAACCAGTAGGGCAGAGCGTAAAAACTCTGTCCCTTTAATTTTTGGAGGAACATTATGAAACAACAGAAAACGGTGGAGAGCCGAGTGCTTGAAATCTTAAAGGAATGCCCGATGTCGAGGTATGATGATATGCTTCTCATTCTGCATTATTACAATCGGTACGGATATATACCTGCCGGAAATCTTCCGCTTGAGGATATTGTATTTAATTACCGAGCATATGGACTTCCTTGTTTTGAAACCATACGCAGGGCAAGGCAGAGAGTACAGTCCCTTTTTCCTGAGTATTCACGTAATCCGCAGAAAGAAGAACAGAGCGGCAGTATTTCTATTGTAATCAACATTAGTTAAGGAGGTATTTTCGTGAAAGACAAAGCAACTTTTCAGAATAAGGTCAAGGTGCTGAATAAACTCTTTGACTCCGGTTGTGATACGGAGAAAAAATTGCAGCAGCTTGATATGGAAGCAATCCTGAAAATCCCGAATATCACGATTCCTGATATGGGTGTGATTATGGAGCTTCAGAAGAATACAAAATCCGGTAAACTCTTTTCGTATTTGGGCGGCGGTTCTGATGAAGCAACAAAAATGAGAGGTAAGGAAAATGAAGCAACAGGAGAATAGAGCAGAGCCACAGGAAAAGCAAATTCGATTTATAGACAGTCATTACAATTTGAAATTCTATATTCCCGATGGAGGGAAAATCAGGATTACTTTTCGTGATGGACACACAGCAGACAGAGTGTGCAAGTATATTGATGACTACCATTTGTATGTCGGAAATTGCTGCTATCATATATGCGAGTTTGCTGAAAAAATGGAGCTTAGTGGAAGTAAAGTTGAACCTGTCAATCAATCCGAACCGTCAAAAAACAAGACCAGAAACAGAGAAAAACAGCGATAAGGAGGTGCAAGAGTAATGGCACGAAAATATGACCTTATTTCTGAGCTTTACAACCGCACCTGCAAAACGGTTGTGTCAAATCCTCAGAACTGGCAGGCATTCTTGGCTTCGGCTTGCCGAAATTATAAGTTACGTTATGACGAACAGCTTCTTGTATATGCACAGCGACCTGATGCAACAGCGGTTCTTGAGATAGAGCAGTGGAACAAAATTTTTGGCAGATGGGTCAACCGAGGTGCAAGAGGTATTGCTGTTTTTGCTGATGAAAACCGTTCACGGCAAAGACTGACACATTACTTTGATATTTCAGATACTCACGAAAGCAGATATTCAAGAACAGTCCCGATTTGGGATATGCGTCAGGAATACGAAGCTGATGTGATTGAAACATTGGAAAGCACTTTCGGAGAGATTGAGAATAAGAGCAGTCTTGCCGAAGCAATTATGGGAGCAGCAAGAAATGCGGCAGAGGATAATATCCCTGATTATCTGCAAGACCTTTACTATGCAACCGAGGGCAGTTCCTTTGAGGAAGTGGAAGAGGATATTGTGGCTTTCATTTATAAAAATGTTGTAGCAAACAGTGTGGCATATATGATGATGTCAAGGCTTGGCATCGATACGGACGGTTATTTTGAACTTGATGATTTCAGAGATGTTACCAACTTCAATACGCAGGAAACACTCAATGCACTTGGATTTGCTACCAGTGATATTGCAGAAATGGGATTGACGGAAATATCTAAAACAATTACTGCACTCAACCGTCAAAATCGCATAATTGTCGGTCAGGACAGAAATGAATACAATAAGGTTGAAAATAACGACGAAAGGAGTTTGGACAATGAACGAACTGACCTACACGATGGTGGGCGATTACAGCCTTCCGAACCTGAAACTTCCACAGCAGCCGGAAGTGACGTTGGGCAGATACGCTCAGATGAGGAGAGAGTTTCTGAAGGAACATCACAGAGTCCTTTACTACAATCTCCTGACGAGGGGCGAACTGACACAGCACTTGGCGGAAGTGGAACAGAGAGCCAGCAAGATGGAGGAAACAATCCTGAGTCAGATGGCACAGAAAGAGGGAGTGACCGAACAGATGAAAGCGGAGGATATGATGAAATGGGTTCGTCTGATGAACTCTCTTCGCAGTTCGGCACAGGAAATCGTGAAAGCGGAAGTGATATTCGCTTAGAATATATAAAACCGTTGCCGGATATAGGTGGGCAATTATCCTTTATACAAGAACGAGCAGAGGAACAAACAGCCTCTGCTTTTTCTATTCCAAAAGAAATTATAGATAATTATCTTGCGAGTGGAAGCGGCTTTGCGAATGGAAAGTACCGTATTTATGAGCAACTTCAAAAGAGTTTATCGCTTAAAGAAAATGCCGATTTTCTAAAGAAAGAGTATGGCACTGGAGGAGGGACATACGCAGGTGGTGTTTCGGACTATAATTATGATTGCGATGCAAAAGGTGTCCGTATCCGAAAAGGTTATGAGGAAAATGCACCAGAGATTCGTATGAATTGGACGGAGGTTGCAAAGGAGATTGGTCGCCTTATCAGCGATGACAGATACCTGAATAAAAAAGAATGGTGGAACTATCCTGAATGGCTCGCTGAGCAGGAAGTGAAGCGTGCAAGAGCAGCAGAACAGGTTAAAAATCGTGAAGTGATGTCCACCGTACCAGCTGAAAAAGAGCCTGAAGAACAGGAAATGCCGCAAGATGTGGAGTATGAATATCATCTTGGCGATAAGGTGTATATCGGTGCTTCTGAGTATGAAATTTTATCTATTGATGACGAGAGAGTAATGCTCTATGACTATGATATGCCGTTGTTTAATAAGGAATTTTCACACATAGAGTTTGATGAAAAAGTGCGTGAAAATCCAATGAATGAGCATTTGATTGTAAAAGAAGTACCAACCGAAGCAAGAAATGTAACTGTCGATTATAACGATGCTTTTTTTATCAATCAGGATAATGCAACTGTTACTTGGATTTATTATAATCCGGACAGTGCAGCCGGAGGACAGTATGTCACAAATATACTGAATTTTGATGAAATCACAGAGATAGCAAAAGACAGTCAGACATCTAATGAGTTTTTTGATAGGCTTGGAAGCATCGCCAATCAGACACTTGCCGATGTCGGAACTGAATGGTTTTCGGAAGCAGAAATCCGTTTTTTAGAAAAGCCGGATTTTACAGATTGCACGCAGGATACAATGCAGAGCCTTATTTCGGAAGCAGAAAAATCTTCCGTCACAGAAGTTCAGACCAATATGGGCAGTATGCCGATTGAAGATTATCGAGAGATAGTAGCTTCGCAGTCAGGTTTTGACAGCTATGATGAGATGTATCATCAGGGGTATCGCATAGGAAACGGTTATGATAAAGAGCCTGAGCCGGTAGTTCCTGCTTGGGAGCAGAAGAAAAAAGTCAAAGGCTTTGACTTACACCCTGATGTGCCTATGGCAGACCGTCACACCTTTAATCTTAGAGAAAATGAGGTTGAAACGGTTGGTAAAAAGGAACGCTTCCGCAGAAATATTATGGCGATACAGCTTCTTAAAAAATGTCAGGAAGAAAACAGATTTGCCACTCCTGAAGAACAGATTATCTTATCAAAGTATGTCGGTTGGGGTGGGCTTTCAGAAGCCTTTGATGAAAATAATTCAGCGTGGGCAACGGAATATCTGGAACTTTCTTCGGTATTAACACCGGAGGAATATGCTTCGGCAAGAGAAAGCACATTGACTGCGTTCTACACGCCGCCTGAAGTTATCACAGCCATTTATAAGGCAATGGAGCAGATGGGCTTTAAGGAAGGCAACTTGTTAGAGCCGTCCTGCGGTATCGGTAATTTCATCGGTATGCTGCCGGACGCAATGCAGAACAGTAAGATTTACGGTGTGGAACTTGATACGATTTCCGCAGGGATTGCACAGCAGCTTTATCAGAAAACAACCATTGCGGCACAAGGATTTGAAGAAACAAATCTGCCGGACAGCTTCTTTGATGGAGTGGTAGGAAATGTGCCTTTTGGAGATTTTAAGGTATCAGATAAAAGATACGACAAGCATAAGTTCCTGATACACGATTACTTTTTTGCGAAATCCCTTGATAAGTTAAGACCCGGCGGTGTGATGGCTCTTGTAACGAGCAAAGGCACAATGGATAAGGAAACTTTAGCAGTACGAAAGTATATTGCACAGAGAGCAGAGCTTCTTGGAGCAATCCGATTGCCGAATAATACCTTTAAGGGTAATGCAGGAACGGAAGTCGTTTCGGATATTCTTATCCTGCAAAAGCGTGACAGACTGATAGATATTGAGCCGGATTGGATTCATCTTGATACCGATGAGAACGGAATTAAGATGAACTCTTATTTTGTGCAGCACCCCGAAATGATACTCGGAGAAATGAAAATGGTATCGGGGCGTTTCGGTATGGAAGCAACTTGTGTGCCGTATGAAAATGCAGACCTTGCAGCACAGCTTGATGAAGCAGTAGCAAACATTCACGGAGAAATCACGGAATATGAAGCCGAGGAAGAACTGGAGGAGGAAGATAATTCTATTCCGGCAGACCCGGCAGTGAGAAACTTTTCATATACGGTGGTAGACGATAAAATCTATTATCGTGAAAATTCCCGTATGACTCCGGTGGAAGTGTCGGCAACCGCAGAGAACCGAATTAAGGGTATGATTGCTATTAGAAATTCCGTCAGAACGCTGATTGAATTGCAGACAGAAGATTACTCTGACAGCGAAATCAAAGCGGAGCAGGAGCGATTAAACAGACTTTATGATACCTTTTCAGGTAAGTACGGACTCATTAACAGCCGTGCAAATACCTCTGCTTTTTCGCAGGACAGTTCATTCTCTTTGCTTTCCGCATTGGAGATAATCGGAGAGGACGGAGAACTGGAACGTAAGGCTGATATGTTTTCTAAGAGGACAATTAAGCCGCATACTCCGGTTACTTCTGTTGATACGGCAAGCGAAGCATTGGCGGTATCTCTTGGAGAAAAAGCCACGATTGATATGGACTATATGATGGAGCTTTCCGGTAAATCGGAGAATGAAATCTTTGAGGACTTAAAGGGTGTTATCTTCCTAAATCCGCTTTATGAGTATGGAAATTCTTACGAACCGAAGTATCTGACGGCTGATGAATACCTTTCCGGTAATGTCAGAGAGAAGCTGAAGATTGCGAAGAACTCGGCAGAACTCTATCCGGAAGATTATAAAGTCAATGTGGAAGCACTTCAAAAGGTGCAGCCGAAAGACCTGACGGCAAGTGAAATTTCCGTGCGACTTGGTGCAACTTGGCTGCCACCGGATGATGTGCAGGAGTTTATCTTTCATTTGCTTGAAACACCACGCTATGCACAGTGGAATATCAAAGTTCACTTCTCTCCATTTACGAGTGAGTGGAATATTGAGGGCAAATCTTACGACAAAGGAAATGTAAGGGCATATAACACTTACGGAACTTCCCGCATCAATGCCTATAAGATTATCGAGGAAACGCTGAACTTAAAAGATGTGCGTATCTTTGATTATATCGAAGATGATGAGGGCAGGAAAAAGGCTGTCCTGAATAAAAAGGAAACAGCGATTGCTCAGTCGAAGCAGGAAATGATTAAGCAGGAATTTCAGGACTGGATATGGTCTGACCCTGAACGCAGGGAAAGGCTTTGCAAATCCTACAATGAGAAATTCAATAGCGTCAGACCCCGTGAGTATGATGGAAGTCATATCATCTTCAATGGTATGAACCCTGAAATTGAACTCAGGGAACATCAGAAAAATGCGGTTGCCCATATCCTTTATGGAGGAAATACGCTTCTTGCACACGCAGTCGGAGCAGGAAAAACTTTTGAAATGGTAGCGGCAGCACAGGAGTCGAAAAGGCTTGGGCTTTGTAACAAGTCACTGTTTGTTGTACCCAATCACTTGACCGAACAATGGGCGGCTGAGTATTTGCAGCTCTATCCGGCGGCAAATATCCTTGTCGCAACAAAGAAAGATTTTGAAACCAAGAACCGTAAAAAGTTCTGCGGCAGGATTGCAACCGGAGATTATGACGCAGTTATCATCGGACATTCACAGTTTGAGAAAATCCCGATGTCCATTGAAAGACAGAGGACAATCTTAGAACAGCAGCTTGAGGAGATAACCGGAGGAATTGCAGAACTCAAGCGAAACCGAGGGGAAAACTTCTCCATAAAACAGCTTGAAAAGTCAAAGAAATCTATCAAGCAGAAACTTGATAAACTCAATGACCAGACGAAAAAAGATGATGTTGTAACATTTGAGGAACTTGGTGTAGACAGGCTTTTTGTTGATGAAAGCCATTATTACAAGAACCTTTATCTTTATACAAAAATGCGTAATGTGGGCGGTATCGCACAGACGGAAGCACAGAAATCTTCCGACCTCTTTATGAAGTGTCGCTACCTTGACGAGATTACCGGAGGGCGAGGAACCGTGTTCGCAACGGGTACACCTATCTCAAACAGTATGGTGGAACTCTACACGATACAGCGATATTTGCAGTACAACACGCTTGTGAAAAATGGGTTGCAGCACTTTGATGCCTGGGCTTCCACTTTCGGAGAAACCATTACGGCAGTGGAACTTACACCGGAAGGAACGGGATACAGAGCAAAGACAAGGTTTGCAAAATTCTATAACTTGCCTGAACTAATGGCGATGTTCAAGGAGATAGCGGACATTAAAACAGCAGATATGTTGAACCTGCCAGTACCTGAAGCAAAGTACCATAACATTGCAGTAAAGCCGTCGGAAATGCAGAAGGAAATGGTTGCTTCCCTTGCAGAGAGAGCCGAGCAGGTGCGTGGCGGCGGTGTGGATTCAAGCGTAGATAATATGCTGAAAATCACGAATGACGGAAGAAAACTGGCTCTTGACCAACGTATGCTAAACGATATGCTGCCTGATTTTGAGGGCAGTAAAATCAATGCCTGCGTCGATAACATCTATCGGATATGGAAAGAAAATGCCGACAAGAAATCAGCACAGCTTGTGTTTTGTGACCTTTCCACGCCGAAGAATGATGGCACATTTTCCGTCTATAACGACATCAGAAAGAAGCTGATTGAGAGAGGTATTCCTGAAAGTGAAGTGAAGTTCATACACGAAGCGGACACGGATATGAAGAAAAAAGAACTGTTCCAAAAGACCCGCAAGGGAGAAGTCAGAGTGCTTCTCGGCTCTACTCAGAAGATGGGAGCAGGAACGAATGTGCAAGACAAACTTATCGCACTTCACGACGTGGATTGTCCGTGGCGACCTTCAGATTTGGAGCAGCGTTCCGGTAGAATTGTCCGTCAGGGCAATGAAAATCCGCAGGTAGATATTTACCGTTATGTAACAGAGCAGACCTTTGATGCATACCTCTATCAGCTTGTGGAAGGTAAGCAGAAGTTCGCAAGTCAGATTATGACGAGCAAATCTCCGGTCAGGTCGGCAGAGGATATTGATGAAACAGCACTGTCCTATGCAGAGATAAAAATGCTTGCAACAGGTAATCCATATATCAAAGAAAAGATGGACTTAGACATTCAGGTACAGAAGCTGAAGATGTTAAAATCCAATTTCTTATCAGAGAAATACGGACTGGAGGATAAGGTCATCAAGTTCTACCCACAACAGATTGCTTACTTAAAATCCCGTGTAGAGGGACTTACAAAAGATGTTGAAACAGCAAAATTACACCCGAAACCGATAGACGAGCAGCCGCTTGGAATGATGGTATCGGGTGTTTCTTATTCCGAAAAAGCCGAAGCAGGTCAGGCAATCATCAATACCTGCAAGTCAATGAACAGTCCTGATGCGATACCACTTGGCGAGTACCGTGGTTTTCAAATGGAACTGTATTTTGATACGGTGCAGCGTAATTATGTTGTGAAATTAAAAGGCGAAACAAGCAGAGATGTACCGCTTGGCGATGACGCTCACGGTAATATCGTGAGAATAGATAACGGCATAGAACGCTTTGAGGAAGCACTTGCTGATACAAAAAACAGCCTTGAAAATACGGAGAAGCAGTTTGAAACAGCGAAGCAGGAAATCGAAAAGCCGTTTGCAAAGGAGGAAGAATTGAGGGCAAAAACTGCCCGACTTGATGAGCTGAATATCCTGCTCAATATGGATAAAAAGGAAAATGAGATTGTCGGCGGAGAGCCTGATGAGGGCGAGCCAGTCGGCGGCAGAAAGGAGAAATCGTATGAGAGATAAACAGGAAGGCGGTGGTCGATATGCCATTTATCGCACCTGAGTTAATCATTCAGGCGAAGCAGATGGACTTATTAACCTACCTGAGAAATTATGAACCGTATGAGCTGGTTAAGTTTTCAGGTAACACCTATTGCACCAGAACCCACGATAGTTTGAAGATTTCAAACGGGAAATGGATATGGTGGTCGAGAGGTATCGGTGGCAGGAGTGCTTTGGATTATCTGATTAAGGTTAAAGGTTACAGCTTCCTTGAAGCGGTGGAAACCATTATCGGACACACAGCGATTCAGGCTCCGGTCTATGAAAAGCCACAGCCAAAAGAGGAAAATAAACCACTTCTTCTCCCTGAAAAATGTGCTTCCAACAGAGTGATTACAGAGTATCTTTTCGGGAGAGGAATAGATTTTGAAATCATCAATTACTGTATCTCTAATGACCTTATCTTTGAGAGCCTGCCGTATCACAATGTTGTGTTTGTAGGCTATGACGAGAAGAAAGAACCGAAATATGCAGCCTACCGTTCCACGAATAAGCGTAGGATTATGGGCGATTGCAGTGGCAGTAAAAAAGATTATTCTTTTCGGCTTGGTAAGGAAAACTTGGAGGAAGTACACCTCTTTGAGTGTGCCATAGACCTGTTATCCTATGCCACGCTTGCGAAGCTGAACGGGCAGGATTGGAAAGAAATGAGCTTTGTTTCGCTGTCCGGGGTGTATTCTCCGGCAAAGAAAATTGAGGACAGTAAAGTGCCGATTGCACTGGAAAAGTATCTTGGCAGTAACCCATCTGTCAGGAAAATCCGTATCCATTTTGACAATGATATAGCGGGCAGAAAGGCAGCACAGACCTTAAAAACTATTCTGCCGGATAAGTATGAAATCGTTGATGAGCCACCAAAAGCAGGTAAGGACTTCAACGATTTTCTTTGTATGCGGATGGGAATTTACAATAAAAAAATACACGAAAGGAATGAAGAACGATGAATGATTCTAAGATTAAAGTTCTCTTGGTAGAACCGGAAAAGTACCCGAAGGAAATTGTAATCGACGACAGTCTGGAAGCAATGCAGGAGGTTGTCGGCGGGGATATTGAGGAATATATGCCCTATGACGATGACGTTGCAATCATCTGTAATGAGGAAGGAAAGATGAGAGGACTTCCGCTTAACCGTGCAGTTTATGTGCAGGACAATGATAAGAAAGAGATGGTAGATATTATCTGCGGCAAATTCTTTATCTGTTATGCACCGCCTGAGAGTGAGAGTTTTCAGAGCTTGCCGGACGATATGATGAAGAAATACAAGGAACAGTTCAAGTATCCTGAACGCTTTTCTAAGGAAGTGGGCGGCAATATCGTGGCTGAACCTTTTAAGCCGAAATCAAAGGATTATGAGAGATAGTAGACTGAGAACGGGGCAACCCGGAGGAGATGTTTATTCTTAGCGAGCAGACCATTTGGATAAACACAGTTTCCCAAACGGTAAAAGGCTCGTTAGGGGTTGCCCCTAATACCCCGTGAGAAAGGAGAACTTGATTTGAGAGAGTTATTACTTATCGCCGCCGGAACACTGCTCGGCAGTTGTCTTGGCGTTACGATGATGTGCTTATTCCAGATTAACAAAGATTGCAGAGTAAAGAGAAAGGAAGATACCGATTATGAGAAAGAGAAACATTCAGAAGATTGTACGCTTTAACCGCAAGGAAGCACAGGACTTGGCAGCAAAGGCAAAGAAGGCTTGTCTTTCCGAAGCCGGACTTATCCGTTTACTTATCAGAGGTTACGAGCCGAAAGAGAAACCCGATGACCGCTTCTATGATGTGATGAGGGAACTTTCCTCTATCGGTAATAACATCAATCAGCTTGCGGCTAAAGCAAATACGCTTGGTTTCATTGACGCACCTATGCTGAAGAATGAAGCTGCAAAGTGGAATAAGTTCCAGTCAGAGATTGAGAGGACATATCTTCGTCCAAATCAGAGCGAAATGAAATGGCAGTAACAAAGTTGTGGTCGGTAACAGAAAGGCTTGGTCAGGTCATTGACTATGCGACCAATCCCGAAAAGACTTCTGCAAAAATCAAAAGGGAGTTTTCGCCGGAACAGTATCAGGCTCTTGCAGATGTTATTGCTTATGCAAAGGACGAGGAAAAAACAGAGCGTGAGTTCTATGTTGAGGGTATCAACTGTAATGTAGCGATTGCCCGTGACCAGTTCATAACGGTTAAGGAGCAGTACCAAAAGACAGACGGTATCCAAGCCTATCACGGATATTTGAGTTTCAAGGAAACAGATATATCTCCTGAGATGGCACAGAAAATCGGAATGGAGTTTGCAAATGAAGTGTGGGGTAAAAGATTTCAGGTCGTTGTGACAACCCACCTGAACACAAAGCACCTGCATTGCCATTTTGTCATCAACTCTATTTCTTTTGTCGATGGCAAACATTTGTGGGGAGAGGAAAAAGCGTGGTTCAAATTCCGAAAAGTTGCAGACAGAATTTGTGAGAAGTACGGACTTTACTATGACCCGAATCCGAACCGCAGTAAGCAGTCGGATTATCTGACGATGAAAGAAAAGGCAGGTATGCCGACACGCTATTCGCTTGCAAAAGAAGCCATTGATTATGCTATCGACCACAGCAAGACCCTGAAAGAATTTCAGTTTGCTCTCAAGGAAATGGGATATGCCTATAACCTAAGTCCAAGCCGAAAATACTGGACAGTCATTCCAAAGGGATACGATAAGCCGATACGACTGAAAAATCTCGGAGCAGATTATACCAATGACCGGATTGTAGAGCGTATCAAAGAAAATCGTGACAGATGGGCAGAGATTGAGCCGTTCCAGAGGGCGACCTATAAACCAAGACAGTACCGTATGCAGACCAGAGGGCAGAAGCTGAAAAAGAAAGGCGGACTTTATGGGCTGTATCTGTATTACTGTTACAGACTCGGTTATCTGCCCAAGTATAAGAAACAGAATAACGCAAGGCTTCATTATCTTTTGAAAGATGATTTGATGAAGCTCGATAAGATTACTGATGAAGTAAGGCTGCTCGGACGAGAAAATATTTCCACGGACGAACAGCTTTTTTCATATAAGACTTCCTTAGAGGAGCAGATGAAAAATCTGATTGCCGGAAGAACACATCTCCGAAAAAAGATAAGAACAAATATTGATGATGGTCAGCTTCAGGCGGCAAAAGATGAAATCGCTTCTATCAATGGAGAATTGAAGAAACTCCGACGGGAAGTCAAACTCTGCGAAAATATTGCGGAGAGGTCAAAGGTTATGGAAGAAAACCTTGAGCATATCGAAACAGAGGAACAAAAACAGCAGAGAAAGGAGAAATCACGCTATGAACAACGGTGGTGACGCAGCAGAGCAGGTCGTTAGGCTTTCGCTTGAAGGCTTTGAAGTTGCTGCAAGATTAAGCGGTTCGGCGGCGAAGAATATCGCATTGCTTTTGGTATCGGTTCTGAAGCAGGAACAAAAGACGAAGGGCAAAGCAAGGCTTACCAATATGATTAAGTCAGGCAAGGAGCTGAAAGTCTTTTCCATTCCGCAAAAGGATTTGAAGAAGTTTACCGAACAGGCAAAACGCTATGGCGTTCTTTATTGTGTCCTCAGAGATAAGAACACAAAGGGAGAGAACGCTCCGGTAGATATTATTGCAAGAGCAGAGGACGCTTCTAAAATTCAGCGTATCGTTGAAAGATTTGAACTTGGCAAGGTGGATAAGGCTTCGATTGTCAGTGAAGCAGAGAAAGCTATCGCAGACCGTGAAGCGGTTGGAAAAGAAAAGCCGACTAAATCCAAGAGTGAAATCATTATGGAAGAAGCGGTCAGAAATCCAATGCAGAAAGAGGAGCGAGCAAACGCAAACCCCTCAGTCGCCAAAACAGACAAAAGCCCTCTGTCAAGGCAAAACTCAGAGCCGGTAGAAACGCAATCTGATAAGGGTGTTGCAAAGCCAGTGGAAAAGCCATCGGTCAAAGAGAAACTTGACCGTTACAAGGCACAGGCAAAACAGCAAAAAGAAGCAGAGCGTAAAGAGCCGGAGGTTAAGAAAGACGGCAAGAATCCGCAGCAGAAAAACGGTCAGACGGTACACCGTCAGCCGAAGAAGAAACCCAAGACAAAAGAGAGGTAATTCACTATGACAAATGATTTCAAACCCGCAAAGGCTGGCGGTAATCAGCCAAGATTATCCAAAGAGGAGTATGCAGAAAAGAAGCGAGCAGAAAAAGAAAAAGTCTATCAGATGATTGATGATGCTGCCCGTGAGATTGTGAGTGACCCTGAGAAGTTCAAGAACTTTCTTGATACGCAGAGTCGAATGGACAGATATTCCGCAGCAAATGCTCTCCTTATTTACAGTCAGTATCCGCAGGCGACACAGCTTAAAGATTTTGATGATTGGGGTAAGGACAATGTGAAGATTACCAAAGGGGCAAAGAGTATTTCTATCCTTGAACCAGTGGAATACACAAGAGCAGATGGTTCTCCGTGTATTTCCTACAATGTCAAAAAGGTATTTGATGTTACGCAGACAAATGGAAGAAAAGCTCCGGCAGTATCAGCAAACCGTGACCCGAAAGCACTTATCACGACAATGCTTGATGTATCTCCGGTGGAGGTTGCGGCAACCGATGAACTTCCGTATCCGAATATGGCAGCTTTCTATAATAATGAAAAGCAGACCTTGTATGTGAAGCGTAATGTGGGCGACAGCGTAGCAGTTGTTCAGTGTGTCGCTCAGGAACTTGGACACGCACAGCTTTCCATCAACAGCGAAAGTTACAGCCGCAGGGATATGGGCTTTCAGGCAGTGTGTATTGGATATATGATTTGCAAGAAGTATGGCGTAGATACACAGAATTTTGCAATTAACCGTATTCCGGAGGGACTAGCTTCCAAAGAGCCGAAAGAAATCCGTGCGGAGCTTTCCAAGACACGAAATGCAATGGCAGAAATTCACAGTCATATCTCTGATGAAATGTTCCGCAAAAAGCAGGAGCGTTCAAAGGACTATGAGAGATAACGGAGGGCAGATATGGAAAAAGAAAAACTCTATCACATTGCTTTGGACGATTACGAACACGGTGTTGTCATTCGCTCCTTAAACGATGAGAAAACAAAGTTGATGGAGGAAGGCAAGTCCGCAGACGCAGTAGACGACCTGCTTGTAAAAGTCGGAAATGCCCCATTGAAAAAGTTCAAAGTGATTGAAAGGAAACGCTCAGATGAAGCGAGATAATGACAGGCAGACTGCCATTATTTTATCCATTGTCGGTATCGTTCCGGTCATATGGCTGGCACTTCTGATTGCACCTTCCATAAGCGGAGGATTGCCGGAGATAGCAGCCAATCTTGCGACACTCTTTGATAATCCATTTTCCATAAAATTATGTGGGGACAGCCTGAAAACTGTCCTCATTTTACTTTTATGCTATGGAATGGGTATCGGGATTTATTTCTCAACAAGAAAGAATTACCGCAGACGAGAAGAACACGGTTCTGCCAAATGGGGCAATGTCAGAGCCATTGATAAAAAGTACCGACAAAAGCCGATGTCAGAAAATAAGCTGATGACTCAGAATGTGTGCATTGGGCTTAATGCCAAGAAGCACAGACGAAATCTGAATACGCTTGTGTGCGGTGGCTCCGGTGCAGGTAAGACAAGATTTTATGCAAAGCCTAATATTATGAATGCTGCCAGAAACAGCTATGTGATATTAGACCCGAAAGGGGAAATCCTGCGAGATACGGGACATCTACTTGAGAAGAAAGGGTACGAAGTGCGTGTGCTTGATTTGATTTCAATGGAGAAAAGCCATTGTTACAATCCTTTTGTTTATTTGCAGAATGACAATGATGTGCAGAAGCTCGTAACCAATCTTTTTAAGAGTACCACTCCGAAAGGTTCACAGAGTAATGACCCGTTTTGGGATACGGCAGCGTCAATGCTTCTGCTTGCACTTGTATTTTATCTGCATTATGAAGCACCGCCGGAAGAACAGAATTTTGCAATGGTAATGGAAATGCTCAGAGCCGGGGCGATTGAGGACGAGGACGACCCAAGTCCTTCTCCGCTTGATAATCTGTTTTCGGATTTGATGATAGATAATCCTGACCACATTGCTTTGAAGTATTACCACTCTTATCATTCCGGTTCTTCCAAAACATTAAAATCCATACAGATAACCCTTGCAGCAAGGCTTGAAAAGTTCAACTTGGAAAGTCTTGCTGCTCTTACTTCTGCCGATGAACTGGATTTGCAGTCACTCGGAGAGAAAAAGGTGGCACTGTTTGCACTGATACCGGATAACGACTCCAGTTTCAACTTCTTGGTATCCATTCTTTACACACAGCTCTTTCAGCAGTTGTTTTATGCAGCCGACCATATCCACGGCGGTTGTCTGCCGATGCCTGTTCATTTTATGATGGACGAATTTGCCAATGTTTCACTGCCGGACGACTTCGACAAGATACTGTCGGTTATGCGTTCCCGTGGGGTATCGGTAAGCATCATCTTACAGAACTTGGCACAGCTTAAAGCCTTGTTTGAAAAACAGTGGGAGAGCATTGTAGGTAACTGCGATGAATTTCTTTACCTCGGTGGAAATGAGCAGTCAACCCATAAATATGTGTCGGAGCTGTTGGGCAAGGAAACCATTGATACCAACACGTTCGGAAAGAGTACCGGAAGAAGCGGTAACTATTCCACCAACTATCAGATTAGCGGCAGAGAGTTACTTACCCCTGATGAGGTGCGTATGCTCGATAATCAGTACGCTATTTTATTTATCCGTGGGGAAAGACCCATTATGGATTTCAAATATGACATTATGAAACACCCGAATGTGGCACTTACCACAGACGGAAAGGCAAGTCCTTATAAGCACGGAGAAGTCACAAAAGATATTGCTTCGATTGCTATTTGGGACATTGACCCTGCAACACTTCCTGAAAAGGAAATGGAAGAAACGAACTGGGAACTTCTTTCCGATGAGGAGATGGAAGCTCTGTTCATAAACAATCAAACAAATTAAATTTTGGAGGTATTCAACTATGACTATTTTTAAGAAAAAAGCAACTGACGCTCAGGAAACAAAGAAACTGCCTATGACTGAAAAGGTTAAGAAAGGCTTCCGTGCTTACTGCACAATGGTCATTGTCGGTGCGTTGGCACTTGGAATGACAACGACTGCATTTGCAGCGAATGACCCGCTTACCGTAGTCAACAATCTGTCCGATTTTATCTTCGGACTTATCCGTGCCATCGGTATGATTTTGCTTGGCTTTGGTATCGTGCAGGTCGGTCTTTCACTCAAATCTCACGACCCTTCTCAGAGAGCCAATGGCTTCCTGACTCTTGCAGGTGGTGTCATTATTACTTTCGCCAAAGAAATCCTTACTCTTATCACAGGCTAAGATAAGAGTTACACAGTTATCGAGGGGTGTGCCAAGTTAAGGTACACCCCTTAATTGTAAGGAGGTGCTTTGAATGAGTGATAACTGGGTAGTTCAAAATCTTGAAAATGCCCTTGAAACTTGGAATGAAAAACTGTCGGAAATATGGACGCTCATCACAACTACACCGCAGAACTTTAAGGGCGGGAATATCTGGAAGGTTATCGTTGACATCAACGGTGCAGTTCAGGCTATTGGGCTTGCCTTGCTTGTATTGTTTTTTGTGATAGGCATGGTAAAGACCTGCGGAAGTTTTACAGATGTGAAGAAACCGGAACACGCACTGAAACTCTTTGTTCGTTTTGCACTGGCGAAAGGTGTCATCACATACGGAATGGAGCTTATGCTTGCACTATTTAATATCGTGCAGGGTACGATTTCAACCATTATGAATGCTGCCGGATTTGGAACTCCGGAACAGACGACCTTGCCCGCAGAGATGGTAACGACCATAGAGGATTGCGGATTTTTCGAGAGTATTCCATTGTGGGCGGTAACGCTTATCGGAGGATTATTTATCACGGTGCTGTCGTTCATTCTGATAATGACAGTGTATGGACGATTTTTCAAGTTGTATATGTACACAGCACTTGCACCGATACCGCTTTCCACATTTGCAGGAGAACCTACACAGAATGTAGGCAAGAGTTTTATCAAGAGCTATTGTGCAGTTCTGCTTGAGGGAGCAGTCATTGTACTTGCTTGTATTATTTTCTCCGTATTTGCTTCATCGCCACCAGTAGTGAATCCTGATGCAGCAGCAGTTACGCAGGTGTGGGCATATATCGGGGAATTGGTATTTAATATGCTTGTTCTTGTCGGTGCAGTGAAAATGTCTGACCGTATTATCCGAGAGATGATGGGACTTTAAGGAGAGATTTTGAGATGAACCAAAGAGATTGTAAGAAATGCGTTTACTATGGCGGTAAACGAAAAGGCAAAGTCTTTTGCCTGAATGATAAATGCGTGAGGGAGAAAGACCAAAACCGCAGGAAAGGAAACAGATATGGAAGTAAAAATTAACCGAGAAATCAGAAATTATACAGAGTCAATGTTTTTTGGACTGTCGCTCAGACAGTTCATTTTTTCTGTTCTCGCTTGTGGCGTTGCGGTAGGACTGTATTTCTTGCTCAGACCGTATGCTGGCACGGAAACCGTATCGTGGGTGTGCATTTTGGGTGCTGCCCCGTTTGCGGCACTTGGCTTTGTGAAGTACAACGGTATGACCGCAGAAAAAGCAATCTATGCGTGGATAAAATCGGAGTTTTTGATGCCGAAGAAGCTGGTGTTTCACTCCACCAATGTGTATTACGAACTGATGAAGCCAAGCATTGAACAGAAACAAAAAGACCATTTTCGAGAATCTAAAACATAAAATAAGATTTAATCTAAAACATAAAATAAGATTTAATCTATTGACAGACAAGTGCTTTCTGAATATACTATAATGATTTAGCATTTGACTAGATGGGCGGCTTGGGAAGAAAGGAGAAATGTTAATATGTATAAGTATGTGGAAGACAAACAGTTTCTGAGCCGTATGCGTTCGTTATGTGGAGAAATAATGCAAGACCTTTGCCATACGCTGAAAGAAGAATATGATATTGGTGCTTCATTCTATCTCGTGGGTAGTGGTGCAAGAAACCTGATATTACAAAATGCTAATCGACCGATTGATTTGGATTATAATCTTGAAATCACAAGAATAGATGATTGGGAAGATTGCAAAGAAATCAAAGAATGTGTCAGAAAGGCTTTCAATATTGTTCTTAGAGAATATGGGTGGAGCGACTGCCAAGATTCCACCTCATCTTTGACAACGGAAAAGCGACACTTTAATCAGGGAAATAGTACAGAATTTTCAATGGATATTTGTATTGTCTGCGAGGATACAGACGGAAACTATCATCGTCTTATTCACGATAAGCGATATTTTCCAAACAGATATTTCTGGAATCAAGCACCCAATTCAAGAAACATTAGAGAGAAAGCGAAGTGTATCAAAGAAAAAGGAAAATGGATATTAGTTAGAGAGCAGTATCTGAGAATAAAAAATCAGTATTTGACTTCCAACGACTACAACCATTCCTCTTTCATTTGCTATATTGAAGCAGTCAATAATGTATATAATTCAAGAAAGCACTGGAACTAAATAAAACCAATTTGATGTATCGTCACTAAAATTAGTGGCGATATTTTTTTACCATAAAGGAGGTTATGAGTTTTTATGATTAAGACTCTTACGAACCTGTTTAAACAGGATAAAGAAAAATTTGTTGTACCGAAAGGTGTGCAGGACGTTATTCCCGTGGCAGCTATCTTTGATGATGGCATTTTCAAAGTGGGAAAGGATAAATATTCAAAGACCTACCGCTTTACGGATATTAACTATGCAGTGGCAAGTCGTGAGGATAAGGAAGCGATGTTCCTTGAATATTCCGAACTTCTGAACTCCCTTGATAGTGGTGCAACGACAAAAATCACAATCAATAACCGTCGGCTCAACAGACTGGATTTTGAGCAGACAATCCTTATTCCGACAACCGGAGATAATTTGGACGAATATCGAGAGGAATATAACAAAATGCTTCTTGATAAGGCAACGGGGGCAAACTCTATTGTTCAGGATAAGTATATTACCATTTCCATCAACAAAAAGAGTGTGGAGGACGCAAGAACTTATTTTGCCCGTGTCGGTGCAGATTTGATTGCTCACTTCGGCAGGCTTGGAAGTAAGTGCGTGGAACTGGAAACAGACGAAAGACTTCGTATTTTCCACGATTTTTATCGTGTGGGAGAGGAAAGCTCTTTCCACTTTGATATTAAGGAAACAAGAAAAAAGGGACACGATTTTAAGGATTATATCTGCCCCGACACAATGGAATTTGAAAAGGACTATTTCAAGATGGGAAACCGTTATGGAAGAGTCCTTTTTCTTCGTGAATATGCGTCCTATATCAAAGACAGTATGGTAGCGGAACTTACGGATATGAACAGAAATCTGATGATGTCCATTGATATTGTTCCCGTTCCAACTGATGAAGCAGTAAAGGAAGCAGAGAACCGTCTGCTTGGTGTGGAAACCAATATCACAAACTGGCAGCGTAGGCAGAATGCCAATAACAACTTCTCTGCAACTGTTCCGTATGATATGGAGCAGCAGAAGAAAGAAATGAAAGAGTTCCTCGATGACCTTACGACCCGTGACCAGAGAATGATGTTCGCTGTTATCACAATGGTTATTACAGCAGACAGTAAGGAACAGCTTGAGAATGATACGGAAGCATTGCTTACCACAGCAAGAAAACATCTTTGTCAGTTTGCAACACTGAGATTTCAGCAGGTAGATGGACTCAACACGGTAATGCCGTTTGGAACAAGAAAGATTGATGCGTTCAGAACACTTACAACAGAGAGCCTTTCGGTATTTATCCCATTCAGGGTGCAGGATATTTTCCACGAGAACGGTATCTATTACGGTCAGAATGTTATCAGCAAAAATATGATTATCGCAGACCGTAAGCAGCTTTTGAATGGTAATTCCTTTATTCTCGGTGTATCCGGTGGCGGTAAGTCATTTGCGGCAAAGGGAGAAATCATCAATCAGGTGCTTTCTTCAGATGCGGATATTATCATCATCGACCCTGAACGAGAGTATTCACAGCTTGTCAATGCGATGGGCGGAGAAGTAATCAATATTTCTGCTACTTCCGACAATCACATCAATGCAATGGATATGAATAAGGATTACGGCGACGGTGCAAACCCTGTCATTTTGAAATCCGAGTTTATTATGTCCCTTTGTGAACAGCTTATCGGCGGAACAAATCTCGGAGCAAAGCAGAAGTCTATCATTGACCGTTGCACGGCAAGCGTGTATCGCAGTTATCAGCAGAATGACTATCAGGGACATATACCGACCTTGCAGGATTTCAGGGCAGAACTTTTGCAGCAGGACGAACCGGAAGCAAAGGAACTGGCACTTGCTATTGAGCTTTTTACGCATGGTTCTCTGAACACTTTTGCAAAGCAGACGAATGTGGATACCAATAACCGCCTTATCTGCTATGACATTCTTGACTTGGGTAAACAGCTTATGCCGATTGGTATGCTTGTTGTCCTTGACTCTATCCTGAACCGTATCACACAGAACCGTGCAAAGGGTAAGAATACCTTTATCTTCATTGATGAGATTTATCTTCTGTTCCAGCACGAATACTCTGCAAACTTCCTCTTTACCTTGTGGAAGCGTGTGAGAAAATACGGTGCATACGCAAGCGGAATTACCCAGAACGTCGATGACCTTTTGCAGAGCCACACAGCAAGAACAATGCTTGCAAACTCAGAGTTTATCATTATGCTGAATCAGGCTTCCACAGACAGGCTTGAGCTTGCAAAACTTCTGAATATTTCCGACCTCCAGATGTCCTATATCACGAACGTGGAAGCAGGACACGGACTTATCAAGGTGGGAAGCTCGCTTGTACCGTTTGCAAACAAATTCCCTAAGAACACGAAACTTTATAAACTGATGACGACCAAGCCGGGCGAAGCGTAAGGAGGGATTTACAATGTCTAAAATTCAATTTCGCAATGCTGCACACAGAGATTTTGTATTAGAAAATTTGGATAAGTGCAAAGTCAACGACTGCTATCACAGAGCATTTTTCTATGTGATGGGTATTTCAGAAGAAACGAGAATGAATATCGGAAAGATGTTTGATTTCAAGAGGGACTGTATCATACCGGAAGGTATGCATGGCGGTTGGCAGACCAGTGGCACAGTCAAGGTCTGCCACCTTGCCTTTAATCTCTGGAATGGATTTACGGAAGAAGGCAGGGAAAATCTCTATACACCGGAGGAACTGTTCTGTTGTGGATATGCTCCGTATTTCATGGAGGGTATCAAGTTGAGGTATCCGGAGTATTGCAGAGATTTGACTCCACCTAAGAGAAACGATATGGAAAGGTAAGAGAAAATGAGCAGAAAAATCTATATTATTATTGCGATGGTGTTTACGGTAGTGTTGTCTGTAAGCACCTTCTTTATTATCCGTAATCACATTGACTCTGCCAAGCAGAATGAAGTCTATGATAACCTTGCGGAGATTGTGGAGGACGAGCCGCCAAAGGAAAATGAGGGAGTGACGTTTTCGGAAGATAAGGACTATCTTGCGGAATATCTTGAACTCTATCGGCAGAATGAGGATATGGTGGGTTGGATAAAGGTTGAGGATACCATATCAACTATCCGGTCGTGCAGTCTGTAAATGAGCCGAACTTTTACCTGAAGCACAAGTTTGATAAGACCTATTCCGCTTATGGCTGTCCATATGTGCAGGAAAATTGTGATGTGCAGAAACCTTCAGATAACATCATTATTTACGGACACCACATGAATGACGGTTCTATGTTTACGGGACTGATGAAGTACAGAAACAAGAGCTTTTGGGAAGGTCATAAGATGATTACTTTTGATACACTGACGGACAGACACCAGTATGAAGTGATTGCAGTCTTTAAGACGGTTGTTTATACAAACAGCTCTGACAGCTTTAAGTATTATGAGTTTACGGACGCAGAAAATGCGGCAGAGTTTGATGCGTATGTTGCCAAGTGCAAGGAACTTTCTCTGTATGATACCGGAGTATCGGCAGAGTATGGCGACAAGCTTATTTCTCTTTCTACTTGTGAATATTCAAGAAACAATGGCAGGCTTGTTGTTGTCGCTAAGAGAGTGGATTAAACCCCACTCTCTATTATTTTCGAGAAAGGAGGAAACCGATGGCTGATATAAAAACAAGAGATACAAGCAAAGGTACAATCAAGACCATAAATAAGGCAGCAGTTGCCACGGAGCGAATGAAGAAAGCCTATGTGATGACGAAAGATAAGGCAGAACATTCCACCAATGCTTCGGAAAATTCCGCAGAGGAATATGCTTCCGATAAAATCGAAGCGGCAACGGATAGGGCTGTTCACGAAACTGCATACCGTGCGGATAAAGTCGGCAGATGGGGTGTGCGTGAAACAAGGCAGAATTATCAGAAAGCCAAAACGGGAATTGAGAATTTCAAGACCAAGCGTGCAGAGAAACAGCTTCAGAAACAATCGGTCAATCCTGTCGGAAAACAGAGCATCCGAACTCTGGAGCGTACGGAGAAAACAATTAAACAGTCTGCAAGGTCGGCAGGAAATACGACAGTCAAGACCGTATCGAAAGGTGCAACCAATACTGTTCAAAGGTCGGTCAAGACCGCAGAACAAACGGCAAAGACTTCTATTAAGACCACCAAAGAAGCTGCCATTATAGCACAGAAAACAGCAAAAACAACAGCCAAAGCAACACAGAAAGCGGCTCAGACGGCAAAGAAAGCGGCGAAAGCCACAGCAGATACCGTTAAAGCCACAGCGAAAGCTACTGTTGCGACAGTCAAAGCGATTATTGCAGGGACAAAAGCACTTGTAGCAGCAATCGCCGCAGGCGGTTGGATAGCGGTTCTGATTATTATGATTGTCGTGCTGTTTGGTGCTGCCGTAGCAATGTTTGGAGGAGGAAGTGACAGTAATTCCTATACTCCGGTAAGTGCAGAGGTAGAAGCCTATGAACCCATCATACAGAAGTATGCCAAAGAGTACGGCATTCCTGAGTATGTGGAACTTATCAAGGCGGTTATGATGCAGGAAAGCGGTGGCAGAGGACTTGACCCTATGCAGGCAGCAGAGGGAAGTTTCAATACAAGGTATCCGCACGAACCTAATGGAATTAAAGACCCTGAATATTCTATCCAGTGTGGAGTTCAGGAATTGAAAGCGGCTCTTACTTCGGCAGAAGTGGAAAGTCCGATAGATATGGAGCATATCAAACTTGCCTTGCAAGGCTACAACTTCGGTAATGGGTATATTTCTTGGGCAAAAACAAAGTATGGCGGTTATTCTTATGCCAATGCAGTGGAGTTTTCCACTCAGCAGGCACAAAGGCTTGGTTGGGACAGTTATGGAGATACCCAATATCCGGCTCACGTTCTGAGATACTATCCGTATGGGCGAGTCTTTACTGCCGGAGGTAATCAGGCGATTGTTGAGGTTGCCTTGACACAGCTAGGCAATCAGGGCGGACAACCTTACTGGAGCTGGTACGGCTTTAATAGTCGAGTGGAATGGTGTGCCTGCTTCGTATCTTGGTGTGCTGACCAATGCGGGTATATTGAAAGCGGACTTGTTCCGAAATTTGCAGGTTGCGTGGATGGTGCAAACTGGTTTAAGTCAAATGGAAAATGGCAAGACCGCACTTATGAACCAAAGGTAGGAGATATTATCTTCTTTGATTGGGAAGGCGACGGTACAACAGACCACGTTGGTATCGTAGAGAAGTGTGAGAATGGCACAGTTTATACCGTAGAGGGCAACTCAGGCGACGCCTGCAAGCAAAGACAGTACGCAGTCGGAAGCAGCAATATCTATGGATACGGTATTCCGGCATATTAAAAATTCCAGACGGTGTCTGGAAAATTGAAAAGATGGCTGCTCAGTTGAGTAGCCATCGGGTACATTATGAGAAATCGGTTGTTTCTCTGTTATTCAGGAAAATATGGTGTGTGTGATAAGTGAAGCTGAAAAGCATATCGGCATCTTCTTTTTTGCCATCTAAAAAGGAAATATCATCGGCAAGGATAAAAAGAATTGCTAACAGCTTCTTGATATATCCAGTGTAGCAGGCATAATCTACATAGATGTTGGCGATATATCCCTCGGCAAATTCTATCAGGTCAGCGTCAATTTCAAAGCTATTGGATAGTTCGTAAACGGTCTTGATAAATTTATCCTTGTAAGCAATTCGCTCTTTACTTGGAACACTTCTGCGGTTCTTCTGTATAAATTTTAAAAAATCATCAGCTTCCGTAAAGTCGGGAGTGACTGAGCTGTCAGTTCCCAAATCTGTTTTGTAATCCTCAAATTTCTCTTTTTCAAACCGATTACTGAATATTATCTTTTGTTCGTCCATTCCTTTTTACCCCTAAGTTTATTCTATGGAGATTGTTTAACTTGGCTCTTGGGTTGTGATTTGTCTTTCGCCATTAACAATCGTGAATTACTACTTTTTTAGTATAACATAAAAATAGTTGGGAATCATCACTAATAGTTGGTTTGACTTCCTTTGGGTGCGTGTGATTTGAAATCGACTTAACCTATACTATTAGTTATGGAAACACACTAAGGGAGGTGATGTGATGAAGCTCGATACAATCGGCAAGAATATAAGGAAGTTCCGACTTGCGAGGAAATTACGCCAAGAAGATTTGGCTGAGAAAACAGATTTGACAACAAATTATATTGGGATGGTTGAGCGTGGAGAGAAAATTCCGTCACTCGAAACTTTCATAAAGATAGTAAATGCTTTAGGTGTATCATCGGATATGGTTCTTACAGATGTCTTGGAAACGGGATATACAGTCAAGAACTCTATGCTGAATGAAAAGCTTGAAAAACTTGCTCCTGAAGATAGAAACAGAATTTATGAAGTCATAGATACACTTGTGAAGCAGTCAAAGCAAATACTTCCATAAAACACAGAAGTTCGTCTTAATCGACGAGCTTTCTTTTTTTCAGTATAAAAAATTTCTGCTATCGACAAATTTTTCGGGACTTCGACAGAGAGAATATGCTATAACAACAACTGTTAGTGATAGACACATACTAATAGACATAGGAGGAAGTAGAAGTGAACGACATTTTCAGACAGATAGCAAAAGAAAATGGAACAACCGAAAAAGCAGTAAAAGAGGAAATGCAGTTTGCCATTCGGGAAGCAATGAAAAGTGCTGAACCGGAAGCAATAGCTTTTTGGAAAGCAGTTGCACCGGACGGAAAAGAGCCGCCGATAGAAAAGGTCATAGCAATGATTGCATTGAATGTTAATAATAGAATGTATAATTGAGGTGCTTCGGCATCTCTTTTTTATTATTCTTTAAAAGAGTTGTATTAGGTGTTTGTAAAAAGTGACATCTTGTCGGATAGGAGTTGCGAATAAATCCCTATATCTTGAAAAAATAGATTATTCATAGTATAATGTCAAATGAGTAACTGTAACCAAAAGGAACGGAGAATACGAAGGAGCGTTACAGATGAGAATAAGCTACAACAAACTTCAAAAACTTATGATTGATAATCAAATGAAAAGACAAGATTTAATGCGTGCTGCGGAGATTTCATCGTCTGTTGCAACAAAATTAAATAAGAATGAAACAGTATCCCTTGATGTGCTTATGAGAATTTGCAAAGTATTTCATTGTGATATTGGCGATGTATGTGAAGTCATATTAGACGAATGATATGAGGAGGACTGAAGATGGCGGCAAGTGGTAAGAAAAATATGTTTAACGAAGCTACCCGTGTTCAAATGCCAGCAATGGTTCATTTGACACGCCTTGGTTATACCTATTTCGGGAAAATAACTGAAGATATGGCAGGCACAGTATATGACCCTGATACCAATATCTTAATTAACGTTTTCAAGGAGCAGTTCGCACGGCTTAATCCTACCCACGCAGGAGAAGCGGAACAGACATTGAAAACTATTAGGCAGGAATTAGATAATGATGATATAGGACGCAGTTTTTACGAGCGTTTATCGTCTGTTTCGCCTGTTAGATTGGTGGATTTTGAAAATCCAAAGAATAATACATATCATTTTACCGCCGAGTTCACTTGTAAGCGTGACCAAGATGAATTTAGACCTGATATTACATTGTTTGTAAATGGACTTCCACTTGTATTTGTTGAAGTAAAGAAGCCGAATAATCACGGCGGTATGGTTGCAGAAAGCAAGAGAATGAACCAAAAGAGATTTCCTAATAAAAAATTTAGGAGATTTTTGAATATTACACAGTTGATGATTTTCTCTAATAATATGGAATATGACACTATGGGTGGTATTGTTCCGGTTCAGGGGGCATTCTATTGTACGACGGCAAAACAGTCTGCACCGTTCAACTGTTTCAGAGAAGAAAATCCTACAAATTTGGATATTGCACCTTATAATGCAGATTTCCCATATAAGGATATTGACCCGATTGTTGAAAAGAAGATATTGACTGACTTTAATTGTCAGGTTATTCATACTTCTCCGGAATATCAAACAAATTTAGATACCTATACACCTACCAATCGAGTACTGACATCTATGTGCAGTCCTGAAAGATTGTTATTTATATTAAAATATGGAATTGCCTATGTTCGTTTTCATAAAGAAATAAATGGCAAGATAGAGTTTATTGAGCAGAAACATATAATGCGTTATCAACAGATGTTTGCTGCCTTAACAGTAAGAAGTAAGATTGATGAAGGTGTTAATTCAGGTGTTATATGGCATACTCAAGGTAGTGGAAAGACAGCCCTTTCTTATTATCTTACTTATGTTCTTTCTGATTATTTCAGTAAACAAAATAAAGTTGCAAAGTTTTATTTCATTGTTGACCGCCTTGATTTGCTGAAACAGGCTTCAGAAGAATTTGAAGCTCGTGGATTGGTTGTGAAAACGGCAAGTTCCCGTGCTGAACTTATGGAGCAGTTCCGTAACAATCAAGCACAAGAGGGAAATACGGGAAAACCTGAAATTACAGTAGTGAATATACAGCGTTTTGCTGAAGATAGGTCAAAAGTTGACCTTCCTGCGTATGCAACGAATTTGCAGAGGGTGTTTATTATTGATGAAGCACATAGAGGGTATAAACCAGAAGGCTCATTCTTGGCTAATCTTCTTGATGCAGATAAAAATGCAATAAAGATTGCGTTGACAGGAACACCGCTTTTGAAAGAAGAAAGAGAATCTTGGAGAGTTTTTGGTAATTATATTCATACATACTATTATGACAAATCAATTTTAGATGGATATACGCTGAAAATTATCCGTGAGGACATAGAAACTCAGTATAAAGAGCGACTTTCTGAGATTTACGAAAAACTTGAAACTTTGGTAGAAAAGAAAGACGTAAAGAAAAGTCAGATTGTTGAACACGATAACTATGTCAAAGAGTTGCTTAGATATATTATTTCTGACCTAAAGAGATTTAGACAAATTCAGGGAGATAATACGCTCGGCGGTATGGTCATTTGTGAAACAAGTGAGCAGGCAAGGAAGCTGTTTGCGTATTTTGATGAAATTCAAGCAGAACTTAATAAAGACGCTTCTATGAAAAGTCATTTGCGAGCTGGACTTATACTTCACGATAGTGATGACAAAGATACAAGAGATAAGATTATTGATGACTTCAAAAATAATATGACAGTTGATATTCTTATCGTTTTCAATATGCTTCTTACCGGATTTGATGCACCAAGATTGAAACGCCTGTATTTTGGTCGAAAATTGAAAGACCATAATTTGTTGCAGGCAATTACAAGAGTCAACAGACCGTATAAAGAAAACCATTATGGTTATGTCATTGATTTTGCAAATATAAAAAGGAATTTTGAGGAAACAAATGAAGCATACCTCAAAGAGCTGAACCGTTTTAATGACCCGAATGAAGTTGGTGCGGGAAATGAAACAGATACATTCAAACAGGTTATTGAAGACCCGGCAGAACTCATTAAACAAATGCAGGAAGTGCAGCAGGTTCTTTTTAACTACACCACAGATAATGCAGAAGAATTTAGTTCTGAAATATCCACGATTGAGGATAAGCAGGAATTGCTTAAACTTAAAAAAATTCTTATTGCTGCTCGTGATTGTTGTAATTTGGTAAGAACCTTTGGCGATGATGAGTTAAAGGAAACATTTGCAAAAATGGAATTAACAAAATTGCCATCATTGATTTCAGAGGTGCAACATCATATTGATAACATAAATCAGAAAGAACTTTTTGCAAGTGATGATACCACAAAGTTGCTTGTCAATGAAGCAATGGAGGATATTACTTTTAATTTCAGCAAAATCAGCGAGGAAGAATTGAAAATCGTCGGTGGTAAAGACGCAGTAACAGAAAAGTATAAAAAGACTGTTCGTGCCTTTACTCAGAATATCGACCCTGATGACCCTGAGTTTATTACTTTGCAGGAAGCATTTTTGCTTCGCTTCAAGCAACATGGTTTTGAACCTAAGAGTGTATCTGAGATTGAGGAGCAAGGAAAGGAATTGGAAGATATTCTGAAAAAGCTTGATGAATTGCAGAAGAAAAACACGGTTCTGCTGAGAAAATATAATGGCGATGCGAAATTCGCAAGGGTTCATAAAAGAATCAGGGAAGAAAATCTTGCTCGAAAAGCAGCAAATAAACAGCCGATTGTTTCAGAATATGATATGTCTATTATGAATGTTTTGCTTTCTATTAAGTCTGATATTGACCAGAAAGTGTATGACAGAAATGATATATTGAAGAAAGACGCATATTTTGAGAGAACGGTTATGACACAAATAAAAGCAGGCATTGATAAGTTGGGAATAGCGAGTGCTCGTGAGGATAGAGTATTTATACAGAGCAGGATTACAAAACAGTATCTTGACCAGTATAACCAGACTTATTCAGTGGCATAAAGGAGAACACAATGGAAGAAATAAAGACGATAAAAGAAAAAACCATAGAGTTGATAGATGCCTTAAAAGCAACTTGTCAGACCTATGGTATGGGAAACGATGGTAACGAATATAAAATTATCACACAGGTTTTCCTTTATAAGTTCCTTAATGATAAGTTCGGATATGAAGTAAAAAAAGTAAGTCCGGTTCTTAAAAATGCTGAAAAATGGGAACTTGCTTATGCAGAAATGTCAGAAGATGACCGCTTGGATATTTTTGATAGTTTACCGTCAGATATTCCATTACTTAATCCGGAACATCTTATTGCCAACTTATGGAATCAGCAGGCAAAGGGCGATTTTGATTTAATCTTTGACAGCACGATGACAGATATAGCAGATAAGAATATTGATATATTTTCAACTCAGACTGCTCAGAATACAAAAATACCGCTTTTTGAAAAGCTGACACAGTATGTAACGGACGATACAGCAAGAGCACCTTTTGCCCGTGCTTTGGTTGATAAGTTGGTAAACTTTTCTTTTGAAGAAGCATTTGAGAAGCACTATGATTTCTTTGCAGATATATTTGAATATCTGATAAAGGACTACAATACCGCAGGCGGTGGTAAGTATGCAGAGTATTATACTCCTCACGCTATTGCAACGATTATGGCAAGATTGCTTGTTGGAAATGCAACTGATTTACATAGCATTGAGTGTTATGACCCATCAGCCGGAACAGGGACACTTTTGATGGCTCTTGCCCATAAAATTGGCGAAGATAAGTGTACGATTTTTGCACAGGATATTTCACAGCGAAGTAATAAAATGTTAAAACTTAATCTTATCCTGAACAGCTTGGTATCTTCTCTTGACCACGCAATTCAAGGAGATACGCTGATTGCTCCATATCATAAGAGTGATAATGGACAGGAATTAAGAACTTTTGATTATGTAGTTTCAAATCCGCCTTTTAAGATGGATTTCTCAGATACAAGAGAGCGTATAGCAGCAATGCCCGTTCGTTTTTGGGCGGGAGTTCCGAAAGTACCTGCCAAGAAGAAAGAGAGTATGGCAATTTATACGTTGTTCATTCAGCACGTTCTTAATTCATTGAAATCAACCGGAAAAGGTGCGATTGTAGTTCCTACTGGATTTGTAACCGCAAAATCAGGTGTAGAAAAGAAGATACTACAACATATTGTAGATGAACATATTGTTTATGGCTGTATTAGTATGCCGTCAAATGTATTTGCTAATACCGGCACGAATGTATCAGTATTATTTTTTGATAATTCAAAAAAAACAGATAAGGTTGTACTGATAGATGCTTCAAAACTGGGAGAAGAATATAAGGACGGTAATAATCAGAAACGCAGACTTCGTGATTTTGAGATTGATAAAATTGTTGATACATTCCTTAATAAAGAAGCTGTTGATGATTTTTCAGTTGCTGTTACCTATGATGAAATCAAAGAAAAGAAGTATTCACTTGCGGCTGGACAATATTTTGATGTAAAAATCGAATATGTTGAATTGTCACAGGACGAGTTTAATGCTCGTATGAGTGCTTATGCGGAGAAATTGCAGGAATATTTTGCAGAGGGCGACAAACTGAAAACGGAAATTATGGAGCAGTTAAAGAAGGTAAAGTATGAGTAAACTTACAAAGTACAAATTTAGTGATTTATATGAAATGAGTTCAGGTATATCTTCATCAAAAGAACAAGCCGGACACGGTTCGCCGTTTATATCATTTAGCACCGTGTTTAATAATTATTTTTTGCCTGAAGAATTACCAGATTTGATGGATACATCTCTTAAAGAGCAAGAAATATTTTCTGTAAAAAAAGATGATGTGTTTATTACAAGAACAAGTGAAACTGTTGACGCTTTGGCAATGAGTTGTGTTGCTGTTAAAGACTATCCGAAAGCAACTTTTAGTGGCTTTGTAAAAAGACTAAGACCGAAAACAACGGGAATAGTATACTCAAAGTATATTGCCTTTTTTTTGAGAAGTAAGTATTTTCGTAAAGTATTAGATTGCAATACGATAATGACTTTGAGAGCAAGTTTTAATGAGGATATGTTTTCATTTTTGTATTTATATTTGCCTGATTATGAAGAACAGGTAAGAATAGGCGATTTATTATATAAAATGGAAATGAAAATCCGAACAAATAATAAGATAAACGATAATTTAGCGGCAATGGCTTATGATATTTATATGCATACTTTTTTCTCCAAAAAGCCTAATGCTAAACTGAAAGATATTTTGACTGAAGCTGAAAAGTCATCTATTCAGGTCGGAGAAGCAAAAATATCAAATGGCAAATATCCATTCTTTACAAGTGGTTCAACTATTTTGAAATGGAACGAACCATTTGTTGATGGTAGAAATTGCTTTTTAAATACTGGTGGTAACGCTGATGTTAAGTTTTATGTTGGTAAAGCAGCTTATTCGACAGATACTTGGAGCGTTTCTGCAAAATCCGAAATGTCAGACTATCTCTACTTAATGTTATTTTCAATTAAGCCTGAACTTGACCAAAAATTCTTCCAAGGAACAGGGCTGAAACATTTACAAAAGCCTTTACTTAAAGACAGACCTATCTATGTTCCTGAAAAAATGGAATTAGAAGTATTTAACCGTCAAGTAATGCCGATGTTTGATATTATTTCTGAAAACACAAGAGAAAATCAGCAGCTAACATCTCTTAGAGATTGGCTTTTATCTATGTTAATGAACGGTCAGGCTACCATCAGTGATTGATACGGTAAATTATCGTTTACAGTAGAAGGAGAAACTATATGATGAGTGTTTCAGATTGGATAAGTATTATTTGTGCGGGAGTTGCTTTAATAGTCACGGTTATTATTGCAGTCTTGCAAATAAGACAAAGCAACCGTATGGAGAGGTTTGAAAAAAGGCAGGACAAGCGTGATGAGCAACGTCATCAAGAAAGTGTAAAAGCACAAGCGGTATCATTTATTTCTAAATATTATAAGGACAGAGGACTTATTCCGTTATGTGCAATAGCCACGATGTATAATGATTTGTTTTATTACAACAGAGAGATGTATAGAGAATTTTGCTGTTGTACCAAAGAGGTTCAAAATAGAATTTTGGAATATTGTGATTTGGATTTACGAGTCAGTGAGTACAGTATTTATGAAAAGTGTTTGGCTGCAATAGAAAGTGTGCTAAATAAACACTTCCCTGATGATAAAAGTGTTTTTTATGATGGAGGAAAGTATTTTGCTCGTAGCTTAGAATGCTATGCTGATAAACCAATTCCACATCAAGAGTTTGAGTATCAAAATCATATTACAGATGTTTTGGCTAATGCGTTTAATAGCAATGACAAAAAAGAAACACCAATTCAGCAGTTGTCGGTGGAATATAATTTTGGAAGTTGCAAAGAAATAGAGGCGTGCCAATTGGTTACTGTTATAGCAGAGTTTGCAGCAATCTATGGGAATAAAAATAAAAACATTGATAAATCATACGGTTCTCCGGGCGGATACGATGGAGAAGTTATAGAAACAATGGAAGATTTATTCCTTTTAGCCTTATTTGAAATATATACAAATTGTGTTTTATAAATTATAAGGTAAGTAAAATGATTTTTCAGAGAGGATAAACGAATGGCATTTGATTTTAAGAAAGAATATAAAGAGTTCTATATGCCGAAGAATAAGCCGCAGATTGTGACAATTCCAAAGGCAAATTATATAGCGGTAAGAGGTAAAGGAAATCCTAATGAAGAAGGCGGAGAATATAAAACTGCTATTGGTGTTTTGTATGCTGTTGCATATACTCTCAAGATGAGCTATAAGACGGATTACAAAATAGAAGGATTTTTTGAATATGTTGTACCACCGCTTGAGGGCTTTTGGTGGCAGGACAATGTTGAAAGTATAGATTATACCGATAAATCAGCTTTCAACTGGATTTCTGTTATTCGTCTGCCTGATTTTATTACAAAGAAAGATTTTGATTGGGCGGTGGAAACTGCTTCAAAAAAGAAAAAGATGGATTGCTCTGGTGCAGAGTTCTTGAGTATTGACGAAGGTTTGTGCGTACAGATAATGCATATAGGAGCTTTTGATGATGAACCTGCAACCGTGGCAATGATGGATAAATATCTTGAAGAAAACGGTTATGTAAATGATTTTACTGATGAGCGACGCCATCACGAAATTTATTTATCAGACCCAAGAAAAGTTGCACCTGAGAAATGCAAAACGGTAATAAGACACCCGATAAAGAAAGCATAAATTGAGTAAAATGAAATTAGATCAGAGGACAACTAATGGCATCAAGTAAAGAATATTTGGAATTTGTATTAGAGCAGTTGGCAGAATTGGACGAGATTACTTACCGTGCGATGATGGGCGAATATATTATTTATTATCGTGGTAAAATTGTCGGCGGAATTTATGATGACAGATTACTTGTAAAACCGATAAAATCAGCAATTTCATATATGCCGACAGCTACTTATGAATTGCCGTATGATGGGGCAAAGGAAATGCTGCTTGTAGAAGATGTGGATAATAAGAAATTTTTAACAGGACTATTTAATGCAATGTACGATGAATTACCAGCACCTAAGCCTAAAAAGAAAAAGTAGACAGATACTATTGATGGAGCGATAGGTATATAAAAATTATGGAAACGAAGCCAAGGATTTTATATTTACAAAAGATTTTACTGGAAAGAACCGATGAAGAAAATCCTCTTTCCACAACACAGTTAATCAATATATTGAATGATGAATACGGAATATCTGCACATAGAACTACTGTTACGAAAGACATTGCTGCACTTCAGGAGTTTGGCATGGACATTGTTACTATCCATTCTACGCAGAGCAAATACTTTGTAGCCAGTCGTAAGTTTGAATTGCCGGAACTGAAACTGCTGATAGATGCAGTAGAGTCATCGAAGTTTATTACAAAGAAGAAAAGCAAAACGCTGATTGAGAAGATACATACGATGACCAGTCCGGGGCAGGTGGCAAAGTTGAAGCGTAATAACTATGTGGTCAATCGAATTAAGCCGGATAATGAGCAGATATATTACATCATCGACGCTATAAATGACGCCATCAATGCAGGTAAGCAGATTTCTTTCCAGTATTATGATTACACCGGATTAAAGAAAAAGGTTCTGAAGAATAAGGGCGAAGTGTATAAGCTCAGTCCGTATAAACTTCTCTGGTGTGGGGACTATTATTATGTTCTCGGATATTCTGAGAAGAAAAGTAAGGTTATCAATTTCAGGGTAGACCGTATTGCTTCAAAACCTGAGATATTGGATAAGGATATTATTCCTATGCCGGATGATTTTAATATTGAAAATTACACAAAAGAAGTTTTCTTTATGTTCTCCGGCGAGAAAGTTCTTGTGGATTTACGATGTGATAACAGTTTGATGAAAACAATGGTTGACCGTTTCGGAGAAGATGTGACAACCCTTGCGTATGATATGACTTCTTTCAGGGTACAGACCGAAGTATCAGCCAGTCCGACTTTTTTCGGTTGGGTGTTTGGCTTTAATGGCAAGGTACAGATACTTGCACCTGAGAGTGTGAAAGAACAATACAGACAGATGATTTCACAAGCCGATGAGGGTATGCAGGAAAGCGAATAATTTGAAAATAAAATCCAAAGGAGCGGTAGCTATGGAGAATAAATTAGAAAAAATCGGTCAAAATAGTTTTATGGATAATTTTGTTAAAACCGATGACATCTTAAAGGATATGTGTGGGATTATCGAGTCCTCACAAAAAGCTGCATATCAGGCTGTCAATACATTGCTCGTGCAGAGAAATTGGTTGATTGGTTACAGAATAGCAGAAGAAGAATTAGGTGGAGATGAACGTTCGGAGTATGGGCTAGAGGTAATAAAGAAAATTTCTAAAGAACTGACTCAGCGATATGGAAAAGGATATGATAGAAGTAATTTATATCATTGTCTGAAGTTTTATAAAACCTTTCCTGAAATTGTCGACACGGCGTGTAGACAATCCGGCGTTCTGCTTTCGTGGTCGCATTATAGAACATTATTACAGGTCAAAGACCCTGAAGCTCGTGACTGGTATGAGAAAGAAGCCGCAGAACAGACTTGGAGTGTTCGTACTTTGCAGAGGAACATTTCTTCTCAGTATTATTATCGTATGCTGGGGACTCAGAAAAAAGAGCTTGTAGAAAGTGAAATGAAGGAACTGACTACACCGTATCAGAATGATAAGTTGGAGTTCATCAAAAATCCGGTAGTTGCGGAGTTCTTAGGATTTTCGCAGAATACAGATTTTACAGAGAGTGACCTTGAGAAAAGTATCCTTTCCAATTTGCAGAAATTCTTGATGGAGCTTGGAAAGGGATATGCTTTTGTGGCAAGACAGCAGCATATTCATACGGAGAAGCAGGACTACTATATCGACCTTGTATTCTACAATTACATACTGAAATGCTTTGTCCTTATTGATTTGAAAACAGAGAAGATAACACATCAAGATGTAGGACAGATGGATATGTATATCCGTATGTATGATGAACTGAAACGCAGCGAGGGCGATAACCCAACAATCGGTATTGTCCTTTGTTCCGATACAGATGATGATATTGCCCGTTATTCTGTTATGCACGGCAATGAACAATTATTTGCTTCCAAGTACAAATTATACTTACCGACAAAAGAAGAACTGAAAGCGGAGATTGAAACCCAAAAGGCAATGTTTTATCTTCAGCAGCAGGATAACGAAGAAAAGGAAACAGAATAGAATTTGTGCAGACGGTCTGCACAAATTGCAAAATCTAAGTTCATTGAACAAAAAAGCCTTTATGGGCGAAATTTTTCAATGAAAATATTGAAAGATACTGAGGTGTTAGCAAATTGCGACACCTCTTTTCTTTTGCGAAAAACCTACTTGAAAAATTTTTCGTATCAGGTATAATAAAACTATCGAAAGCAAACTGCTTCCGATAGAAAAGAAAGCGAGGTGCAGGTATGAGAAGCAAGAGTCCTGAACTTATGAGTGAAATAAAAAAGTATATCGAGGATTATTACCTGCAAAACAGACAATCCCCATCGACTACAAAAATTGCTGAAGCTGTTGGCATTGCCAGAGGTACAGCATATAAATACTTAGTAGAGATGGCTGAGAAGAATATGATTGAGTACGACGGGCAGGAGATTCGCACCAATGTGACACGTAAGTACAGTGGTGAACAGACACAGACACCGATTGTAGGTTCTATTCCTTGTGGCAGTCCTCAGTATGAGGAAGAAAATATTGAAGAATATGTATCACTTCCTACTGCTATTTTCGGCAAAGGAGATTTCTTTATATTAAGAGCAAGCGGTCAGTCTATGATTGAAGCAGGGATTGATGACGGCGACCTTGTGGTTGTTAAAAAGCAGGTAGAAGCCAATGAGGGCGATATAGTAGTTGCCCTTGTGGATAATCAGAATACATTGAAACGCTACTTCCGAGATGATGAGAATAAGAAAATCATTCTCCATCCGGAAAATAAGAAGATGAAAGACATCATTGTAGATGAGTGCTGCATTCAGGGTGTGGCTTGTCACATCATCAAAGAACTATAACAGAGGACAGACGAATGAGAACACTTGAAGGAATTCGCTATCTAATCAATTTGGATAGTGCGGAAATACAACAGAACTTTGCCGGAGGAGTTGCACCGCCGGACAAGGTGGAGTCGGAGGTGGACACAACTTGAGTATTTATATGTCAAGAGCCGAGTTGGAAGAAATCAGCGAAGGCTTGATAACAGCTTACGCTAATAAGTTTAGCAATCGAGTGATTCAATCCATCGACATAGAACATTTCATTACAGAATTTCTTATGTTACGAATTGAATACGCTTCTTTCGCAGAAGATGATGCAGGCAGGATTGGCTTTCTGGCAGATGGAGCAACACCACTGCTGGTACATCAGGACGGAAAAATTATTCCCTTTGTTTTACCGAAAGATACCATCGTACTTGATAAATTTCTTCTTGCCGAAAAGGAGCAAGGACGTCGCAGGTTTACAATGGCACACGAAGCGTCACATCATATCTTGAGTAAGATGTATGCAATGCCGAGTGAAGGACGCTTTCATGCAGAGTATGACAGTGAGCGTAGTTATTCCAAAGAGGAACTGGCTCAGATGTTTGCGTCTGTTGAGTGGCAGGCAGATACAATGGGAGCTTCGCTTCTTATGCCGAGAAGGATTATTGAAAATGCCTTGGCGAAATATAATCAGTCAAATCCGATAAAAGTTTATGGTGATAATACCATTGCTTCAAAGGAAAAAGCAGTTATTCGTAGAATGGCAGCTTATATCGGAGTATCTTATACAGCCTTGGTTATCAGATTGAGAGATATGGGACTATTTGAGTATCACAATATCCTTGAATACATTTCCAATGAATTAAATCTTGGAGGTGTTTCGCAATGAGGTTACAGACTCAGGTAGCACCTGAAATACAAAAGAGATTGCTTCTGTCAAGAGTAGAAGCAGAAAGCCTGAAAGAGCGTGATATTCTCTGCCCGACTTGCGGGTTCAGGATACAGAGAGTTTTTTCAGACGCAACTGGACATTTGAGTGTGAAGTGTCAGAAGTGTAAGAATGTCCACATCTTAAATCTCGCTTACTTCCGCAGAATCCGTAGGAATGGATATGGCAGGAATTGCAGGCGATGAGGATTACAAGTAAATATCGAAACGATTTCTAATCGAGTAAGCGGAGATAAGCAATTTATTTGCTAAACTACCAAGCACCGTACGAAGCCGGATAAGTGAAGAATAGAAGTATTCTTTGCTGTCCAGATTCGACGGTGCTTTTTTGTTGCTGTTTTATTCGATTATACTTCGTGCAGTATTAGGTTTTTTCCCTTACTTGGGAAAGGACTTTTATGTTTTATACCGTTTGGCAGTGCCAGATAGCTAAGTATCCGTAATCTCCGAATTTTGAAACTTATCAATTTTTCAAAATTCAAAGGAGATTACGAAAATGACAAACATACTTACATTAGCAGAACAAGAAGAATTATTTGCAAAGGATTGTAAACTGATAAACCTTAAATACGAATATAACGGTTATACCGGAGATGAAAGATGGGCGATTATTACGGAATTATCGGTAAAAGAGCTTTGGGAGAAGTATCCCCTTGTTATAGAAAGATATTCTCCGTTTGTTCATCTTTCCATTGCACAGGGAGAAGTGATTGACGATGCAAACCGAAATGAGGACAAGTATGCAAAGAGAAGCAGTCGCACACTTGACTGCTATGGATATGACGATGAAATGTCCTCACAGTTCCATAAAGAGCTTGCCATTATGTTTGACGACCCATTTGAAAGAGCAGAGGAAGAAAGACTTGAACTGGAAAGAGAAAAATTACGCCAGTGTGAAATCAGGAAAGCAAGAATAGCACTTTCAATGTTGCAGCCACTTCAAAGGGAACGCCTTATGAAGGTTCGGGAACAGGTTTCCGTACCCATGGAGCCAACCCCGAAATTCCTCGGGTTGCCGCTCGCGCCGCAGAATGGGCCGCCATATGCCTTGATCGGCGCGGGGATCGTCTTTTTGGCGGCGCTCGCCGGACTTGCGCTGTTGGCGCTTTCCCTGCGTGATGCCCTGCGGAAGCGCAAAGAGGCGGCGAACGCCTCGGAAGATCAGTCGTCGTAACGCTGGCACGACCGGACAGGTATGCATACCTCGTTTTTTTCGGACATCATCGCACGGAAACCTGCGCTGTTTCGGGCTATGCTGGCCTTCAACGGCCGCTTGGGCTCCGTTGTGCCGGACTGTCCCGAAGCATGGCGCGTTCCCGGTTTGAACACGGCGATTGTGGCGGCGGAGCTCTCGCGGCGTGGCTCGCCCGTATTGGCGTGGCCTGTCGCGCCGCCGGAAGAAGGGTTCTGGGATTTCACCGACGAGTCACGGCGTTTGGCCTTCCTGAGTGCGGAAGAGTTGGAGCGTCTGGGCAAAGTGTTCGGCGTGTGTGTCCACGCTGCGGAGCTGGCTCGCATTATCACCCGGGAGCCGGTCTTGGCCCTGCGTGAAGCCCTGGGGGAACCGCTGTACCGCTATGGCATCCAGCGCGGGCAGTATCAGCTCGGCAGTGTGCGGCAGTTTTTTCTGAGCCGCGACGTCCGGGAGCCGTTGCTGGAACGTATGCAGCGCCACGGCCGTCTGGCGATTGCCATTTGCCGCGCTCCTTGGCCCGCCGCCTTGAAGGAACGCACCCTGACCGAGGAGCAGCGCCGGACCCATCCGGCCCGCTGGTGCTTGGCCGAGGTCTGCAATGTCCACAGCCCCGCCATTGAGATCGAGCCGATCCACCGCGTGGTGTTCGGCGTATCCGCCAAGGAGCTGTACGCCGCGCTGGATGCGTGGGACCGCCAGCAGGGAAGCAGCACCACCGCCTCCGACCAGCGGCTGCGTCTGGCTGACGCCTGCGGTGAGTCCGCCGTGGCGCTGGCCAACCCGCCCGCACCGCTGACTGTCGGCAGTGTTGAATCCTTTCTGGCCGATTATCTGCCCCGCCACCCCGGTGTAACGGTCGATTATATCCACGGCGAGAGCGTTGCGATGGCATTGGCTGCCGACCCCGCCAAGCCCGCCACCGCCATACTGCTGCCCGATTTTGCCAAGGCCGACCTGTTCAAGGGTGTTGTGCTGGGCGGCGTACTGCCCCGCAAAACCTTCAGCATGGGCCATGCCGAGGAAAAACGATACTACAACGAATGCCGTGTCATCGGCTTATAAGGATCAGGTGAATTATGGAAAAGCCCGCCCAGACCCCGAACGGTGCCCCGCACCGTCGCCGCCGCCGTCGCCCTGCCGGGAACGGCAGCGCCCCGCAGGCAC
>OGZG01000132.1_pt1 | contig 48708 bp, 40 predicted proteins | sample 1576781 | NCBI WGS metagenome assembly OGZG01 (sample SAMEA3541502, study PRJEB24748) | human gut metagenome | biome: human gut; feature: human-associated habitat; material: faeces | place: China | collected 2012 | reverse complement strand
GTAGCTCGTCGGGCTCATAACCCGGAGGTCGCAGGTTCAAATCCTGTCTCCGCAAGCGAAAAAGAGATACAAGAGAAAATCTTGTATCTTTTTTTAATGCCCTGCGACCGACGGGGTTTTTACAGATTTAGGAATTGGAAAAAAGAAACTCAATAGGGATGATTGGAGACCAGCCCATTTACAATACGAAGGATACTATCAAGCTGGGCAGCATCAAGGCGTTTGAGCTGCTCTGTGAGGGTGCGGATTTTTTCGGGATGCGCCGACTCCAGATCGAAAAATTCCATTGGGGTGATATTCAGATAGTCACAGATTTCAAAAAAATTGGACATGGAAGGGAATGTCTTATTGTTTTCAATGCTGTTGATATAGCCGGGGTTCTGCCCGAGGGAAAGACTCATATCCCTTGCGGAAACGCCCTTTGCCATACGCAACTGTACCAATCTTTTGGAAAATGCCTCTTTACACATGCTTGTATCACCTCCATGTGTCATATTATATCTAATAAAAAACTTGAAATATTCTATATAATAAGTTATTTTTGACTAGATATCGGTTTGTACCTAATAAACGGATAGAAAATAGAAGAAGAAAACAAATGCAACAAAAAATTGTCATTTTTTTTGAAAATGTTTGAAAATTGCTCTCAAAAATGTCCGGATATTGACATAGGTCATTGAAAGGGTTTGATTTTTATGTTATGTTGTAGAAAACAGCAAAAATTCATGAAGCATGCTGAACCTTATATGGAATAAGGAAGAAGATGTATTGGCAGAAAGACAAGGCTTAGAGGTTTGGGGATATCGTATGTGTATGAAAGACAGAATGAGACGGTTTCTGGTGGATGTTCTGGACATCCATAATAAAGATGTAATCGAAAAAGTTATTGGTATTTCCAGCATCAGGCACTACCCGAAGGGGTGGGCACTGTACAATCAGGGGGAACCGGTGGATACCTGCTGCTTCCTGATGGAAGGCGTGACGGGCGCATTTCTTTATACGACGGGCGGAAAGCAGATTTCGGATGATTTTTCTTTTGTATCCGGCGAGATAATTACGCCGTTTACGAACCGGCAGAGAAAAGCGCTGACCTCTGTGGTCGCGATGTCGAATGTAGATGTTTTTGTGATTGCCAATATGGATGTAATCATGCTGTTTAGAACCTATCCGGAATTTCAAACAATCCTTTTTGAATGGCTGATGCAGGCGTACCACAAGCAATGGGCGCTCAAAAGTGCGCGGTATCAGATGGCGGCGAAGGAGCGGTATCTTTTCTTTTTGAAGGAATATGAGGGGCTGGAGGATGTGGTCAGCGACCGTTTTTTAGCTTCGTTTTTAGATATGTCGCCGGAGACGCTGAGCCGGCAGAAGCGGTGCCTGCGGGAGGAAAAGCCCGATTGAAGCAACGGAAGGAAGGCATCTTTCACATTTTTCTCAAAGGAGGATGTGCGAATATAAGAAGCGGAGAGGCGAAGGGGGGAGATGCAGCGAGAAAGAAGGCTGTTTGAAATAGAAAAAAAGGGTTTTCAAAGGAACGGAAAAATAAAGAAAGGTTGAAGGAAAAATGAAAAAGAAAAAATACCTTGCGATTTTCATGGCAATGAGCATGGCAACTGCAACTGCACCTGTGACAGCATTGGCAGATGATGTGGTAGACACAACAGGTACAGAAAGCGGTACAGGGGCAGGCGAAAGCGGCAGTGGTGAAACTGGCAGTGAAACTGGCGGCACAGAAGGCGGTAGCACAGGGGAAAATGGTGGTACAACAGCGCCTGATGCACCTACCGAAAACGAAGGCGTTAAGACTATTGATGAATTAAATGCCGCAATTATTGTTGCAGGGGAAACAGAAACTACTATTAAACTTGCTGCTGATATCACAGGGGATGTTGTAGTACCTGAAGGTGCAAATATTACAATCGACCTGAATGGCAAGAAGATTACAAACAGCGTTGGGCACACAATTATGAATAACGGCACCTTGACTATTGAGGGTGAAGGTACAGTAGATAATATTACTCACGGGAAAGCAGCTCTCTATAATAAGGGAACGGTTACTTTAAACGGAGGTACTTTTGATCGTACCCAAGAAAATGGTCAAAGTGATAGTTCTTCTGGCGGTAACTCCTATTATACCATCAAGAATGTTGGTAATATGACCATTAACGAAGGTGTAAACGTGCTGACAGCGAAGGGAAATGGCGAGTTGGGCAGATTCTCCAGCCTTGTTGCGAATGGTTACTACAATGGTACTACATACGACAACGACAAGGGAGAGGAAAAACCTACGTTGACTATCAATAATGGTACCTTCTCGGGAGGTCTGAATACGATTAAAAATGATGACCGTGCAGAGTTGACTATTAACAACGGTACATTTAAGAATTTCTATCAGGCAACTGTTCAGAATCATAATATTGCGACAATCAACGGTGGTACCTACAAAGCTGCAAGTGATGCAAGCAGTACAGGAAAAGAAACCTACGGTGTTTATAACTGTGGTTGTGGTGCTAATATTGACCTTGGTACATTGACTGTAACCGGCGGTATCTTTGAAGGTGCGGATTATGCGATTGCTGATGTCAGCAGTCAGACTGCTGTTGTGAATATTTCCGGGGGTAGCTTTAGTGGTGCTAAAGGTGCAGTTAAAGGTACAAACTCTAATGCTATAATCTCTATTTCCGGCGGTGTATTTGATTCTAATGTGCAGGCATACGCAGCAGACGGCTATAAAGCAATTCAGGTTACAGGTGACAAATACGTTGTAACCAACGAGATTGCTCTGGACAAAAAAAGCACAAGAATCCGCAGAGGTTACACAGATACACTGAAAGCAATCGTAGAAGCAAACGGCAAAACATACGATGTAGCAGCCCCTATAACATGGGCAAGTGATAAAGAAAGCGTTGCAACTGTAAAAGATGGCGTTGTTACAGGTGTGGACTATGGTACTGCAACTATCACAGCAACACTGGGCACTACAACAGAAACACCTGATACAACAGAAACACCTGCAACGCAGGCAGAAGATGATACAGCAACAGGCGGCGATGCAGTTACAGACGGTGACAACACAACTACATCTTCTAACACACTGAAAGCAAGCTGCACTGTAGATGTATATAAGAAATCTTCTTCCGGTTCCTCCTCCGGCGGTGGCGGCGGCAGCAGTGCAGCAAAACACGGTGTAACCATCTCTGACAGCAAAAACGGTGCTGTAACCGCAAGTGCAGCAAAGGCAGAAACAGGTGACAAGGTTATTCTGACACCCAAGGCTGACGAGGGCTATGCACTGGATAAGATTACCGCAAAGGACAAGGACGGCAAGGAAGTTAAGCTGAAAGCAGAAAAGGACGGCACATATTCCTTCACCATGCCGAAGGGCGGCGTAACCGTTGATACAACCTTCAAGCAGGCAGAGGGCGCAGCCAACACAGACAAGCCCGCAGCAGCAACAAAGACAATCCTTCTGCAGATTGGCAGCACAGCAGTGATTGTGGACGATCAGGCAATCATCAACGATGTTGCACCCGTAATCCGCAACGACAGAACTCTGGTTCCCATCAGAGTCATCACAGAAGCACTGGGCGGTCAGGTTGCTTGGAACGAAGCCGCAAAAGAGGTTACTCTGACTGTTAACGGCAAGGAAATCAAAATGACTATCGGCAAAGCTCTGGAAAAATACGGCGTTGCTCCTGTTATCATCGGCGGCCGCACCTTTGTACCCGTTCGCTTTGTAGCGGATGAGCTGGGCGCAGTGACCACATGGGACGATGCAACAAAGACTGTAACAATTCAGGCGGTAAAATAAATTTTTCCGAAAATCTTAGCTGAAAACAATCAAAATGGCGTTCATCCGCAAGGATGGACGCTGTTTTCTGCTTTCGGGGAAGAAGTGGGGCGAAAAATACAGCCCTCGAAAAAAAACACTTTCCACTGCAACGTTTTCGTGATATAATTCTAATGTTATAGGGCGAAATATAGAGAAAAACGACTACTTTTTGGGGAACGGCGGCTTTTTCGCCTGTTCAGAGATATAGATTGTCCTTTGGAATTGATTGGAAGGATGAATGTTTTTATGGATAAATTAGTTGTAAGGGGCCGAAAAAGATTGACCGGAGAGGTTACCATCAGCGGTGCGAAAAACGCGGCGGTGGCTGTTATTCCGGCGGCGGTAATGGCAACCGGAGTGAGTGTACTGGAGAATCTTCCCAGTATTGAGGACGTTAGAAATATCTGTCATACCATTCAGGAAATGGGCGGTAAATGCAGATTTTTAGATAAACATACTTTGGAAATTGACTGTAACGAGGGTGTCAGCTATCAGGCGACCTTTGAGGGCGTGCAGAAAATGCGCGCATCCTATTATCTCATTGGTGCGCTTCTGGCACGCTATAAAAAGGCAGAGGTGGCAATGCCCGGCGGCTGCAACTTTGGCAAACGCCCCATTGACCTGCACCTGAAGGGCTTCCGTGCGCTTGGTGCAACCGTCATTGAGGAGGACGGCATGGTGAAGGCTTATGCCGAAAAGCTGATTGGTACTTCCATCTACATGGATCAGGTGAGTGTTGGCGCGACCATCAATGTCATGCTTGCGGCAACCATGGCGGAGGGCACCACAACGATTGAAAACGCGGCAAAGGAGCCGCATGTGGTAGATACTGCAAACTATCTGAACATGATGGGGGCAAATATCAAGGGCGCAGGGACAGATGTGATTCGTATTAAGGGCGTTCCCGAACTGAAGGGCGCGCAGTATACCATCATTCCCGACCAGATTGAGGCAGGCACCTACATGATTGCGGCGGCGATTACGGGCGGCGATGTGCTGGTGAAGAATATCATTCCCAAGCACATGGATTCCCTGACAGCAAAGCTGGAGGAAATGAATGTGAAGGTGGCGGAATGGGAGGATTCCATTCGCGTGATGGCGGATGAGCCCTTGCGTGCGGTAAACGTAAAGACCATGAGCTACCCCGGCTTCCCGACGGATTTACAGCCTCAGATTGCGACGCTTCTTGCGGTCTGCAACGGGACAAGCGTGCTGACGGAAAATGTCTGGGAAAACAGATATCAGTACATGGGTGAGCTGCGTAAGCTGGGCGCAGATGTGGAAATTAACGGCAGAGTGGCAACCATCCACGGCATTAAGCATTTCAGCGGCGCGGAGGTTTCCGCAACAGACCTGAGAGCAGGCGCGGCAATGATTCTGGCGGCACTGGCGGCAGAGGGCGAAACCATCATTGACGGCGTGCGTTATATCGACAGAGGCTATGAGGATGTTGAGGAAAAATTCAGAGCCATGGGCGCGGATATCGACCGTATCCCCGGCGAGCAGTAAAAAGAGAACAAGAGAGCCTCGGAGCAGTTCCGAGGCTTATTTTATGGAAAAACACGAAGGAAAAGAGGTGAACCGGCTTGCGGATGGAATTTTGCACCATCGCCAGCGGCAGCAGCGGCAACTGCACCTATATCGGGACGGATTACACGAAAATATTGATTGATGCAGGCATCAGTGGCAAGAAAATCGAGGAAGGACTTGCAAATTTGAAGCTGACGGGCGACAAAATCGATGCGCTGTTTATCACCCATGAGCATGTTGACCATATCAAGGGGGCAGGCATCCTTTCCCGCAGGTTTGATATCCCTATTTTTGCCACGCCGGATACCTGGGCGGCGATGGAGGAAGGCCTTGGGCGGATTGCGCCGAGCAACAAGCGGATTGTGTATGCGGATGAGGTCTGCGCGGTGAATGACCTTTGCGTGAAGCCGTTTCGGATTCCGCATGATGCGGCAGAGCCGGTCGGCTATAACGTCTTTTCGGGCGAGAAAAAAATCACACTGGCAACGGACATCGGCCATGTGACGGATACGATTCGGGAAAGCATAGAGGACAGTGATGTGCTGCTTTTAGAGGCAAATCATGATGTGGAAATGCTGAAAAAGGGCGGTTATCCATGGTCGCTGAAGCAGCGGATTCTGGGCGAAAACGGACATCTTTCCAACCATACGGCAGGAAGGCTTCTGGCAGAGGTGATGACGGGAAAGATGAAATATGTTTTTTTGGGGCACCTCAGCGAGGAAAACAATAACCCCCATCTGGCGTATGAAACGGTAGAGGAAATTCTGCGGAACAACCGCATTGAGGTTGGCACGCATGTAAAAATGGATATGGCGAGCCGCTTTCAGAATGGCGTGAAGGTGGAGCTGTAACGGAGGGTTGGCATGAAGGTTACGGTCGTTTGCGTAGGCAAATTGAAGGAAAAATACTGGCGCGATGCCATCGCGGAATACAGCAAGCGGTTGAGCCGTTATATGAAGCTGGAGATTATCGAGCTGGCGGATGAAAAGGCACCCGAAAACATGAGCGATGCACAGGCGGCGGAGGTCAAGGAAAGGGAAGGACAGCGGATTCTGAAAAACGTGAAGGACGATGCCTTTGCGGTGGCGCTTGCGGTGGAAGGAAAGATGCTTTCCTCCGAGGAGCTGGCAGAATTTATGGCGAAAAAGAGCGTTGGCGGCGTGAGCCATATCGTGTTCATCATCGGCGGCTCTCTGGGGCTTTCCCCTGCGGTGATGCGGCGCGCGGATTATGCACTCAGCTTTTCCAGAATGACATTTCCGCACCAGATGATGCGCGTGGTTTTATTGGAGCAGATTTACCGCTCGGAGCGGATTCAGCGCAACGAGCCATATCATAAATAAAGAAATTGCGAGGAAGGGAAGATTGCAATGAAAAAAGGCATGAAAATTGTGCGGTTTATCGGGATTGTGTGCTGGTTTCTGGCACTGTTCATTCTGATTAACGGGCATCAGGAGAAGAAAAAAGCGGCAGAGGAGGCGGCAAAGCAGCCTGCCATTGTAACGGAAACAAACGAAACGAATGACGGAGATACACCAAGCACCGTGATTTTCCCCGAATAAAAAAGAAAGCGTTCTCAAATGGAATATCCCAAAGAGAACGCTTTTTTATGTTTTCGACTTAATGTTAATTTTCTAAAAACGCTTCGCCGATTTTGAACACATCCCCTGCGCCGACCGTCAGAAGTAAATCCCCTGCCTTGCAGTTTTTCTCCAGATAGGAGCGGATGGCATTAAAATCTCCGACATATCTTGCGGATTTGCCTGTTTTTGCGATTCTGTCCGCAAGCATGGCGGCGGAAATGGTGCCGTCATCGGATTCCCTTGCGGCATAGATATCCGCGATGATGATTTCATCTGCATCGGTGAATGCTTCGCCGAATGCATCAAAGAGGAACTTCGTTCTGGAATAGGTGTGCGGCTGGAATACGCACCAGGTTGTACGGTGCTGCACCTTTTTTGCCGCCGCCAGTGCCGCCTTGATTTCTGTGGGGTGGTGCGCATAATCATCAATGACAACAACGCCGTTTTTTTCGCCTTTTTTCTGGAAACGACGTTCTGTGCCCGTAAAATGCAGAAGCCCCTTTTGGCAGTCCGCGGGACAGACACCTACAAAATGTGCCGCCGCAATGGATGCCAGCGCATTTGTGATATTATGATCTCCGGGTACATTCAGATGGAAGTTCCCGAATAATTCGCCTTTATAATATACATCAAAGGTATTCTTGCCGTCCGGCTCATGGATGATATTTTTCGCCTGCCAGTCCGCGCCATCCGCCAGTCCGAAGGTTTCTACGGTGCAGTCCAGTCCCTGTGTCAGCTCTGCCACGTTTTCAATCGCCTGATTGATAACCAATGCACCCTTCGCAGGGATACGCTTTGCAAAGGCATGGAAGGAGCGGCGGATATTCGCAAGGTTTTTGAAATAATCCAGATGGTCGCTTTCCACATTCAGAATCACACCGACGAAGGGCTTGAACTGCAAAAAGCTGTCGAAATATTCGCATGCCTCGGCAACGAAATACGGAGAGTGACCGATTTTCAGGTTACTGCTGATGGTAGGCAGGATGCCGCCAACCGTAATGGTGGGGTCTGTCCCTGCGGCAAGCAGGATTTCGGAAACCATGGATGTGGTTGTAGTCTTGCCATGTGTGCCTGCAACGGCAATGGAATCCTCATATTCCGCCATGATTTCGCCCAGCAGTCTGGCTCTGTCCATCAGGGGGATATGCTTTGCCTGCGCCGCCTGATATTCGGGGTTATCAGGATGGATTGCCGCGGTATAGACCACTAAATCTACATCATCCGTGATGTTTTCCGCCTTGTGTCCGAAGTTGATATGAATCCCCAAATTCTGCAGGTGCTTTGTCACAGGGGATTCCTTGATATCCGTACCGGAAACGATACAGCCCTTATCTGCCAGAATTTCTGCCAGACCGGACATGCTGATGCCGCCGATGCCGATGAAATAAATGTGTTGTCCTTTTTGAAATGTTGTCATATTCTATCGCCTCAAAATCTATTAAATGGGTTCAAATTTTTCTGAAATTTAACAAAATCATCATATAGTTTAACCTTCATTATAGTATACTGGCATGAGAAAGGCAATCTTTTCTCTGCGTTTTCTTTTTCTGTGTTTTATATTTTATACAGAAAGCACCGGAAATAAACCCATACGGGCGCAGGAGCAACGTGCAAATTTTCTCAATCGGAAAAAGGAAAGAGAAAAAGCCAATCGAAATAAGGCGAAATTTCGGCACAGATGCCGTAGATAATCTTTGCAAGTTTATTTTCCTATGCTATAATAATCAAAACAGAGCCTATGACTTTGTTACATATATACAACCTGAAGAGATAGGGGTGGGTAATATGCGTAAAAAAGAAATGATAGCAATGCTTCTGGCGGGTGGACAGGGCAGTCGTCTGGGCGTGTTAACAAGAAAGGTGGCAAAGCCTGCCGTTGCATACGGTGGGAGATATCGTATCATCGATTTTCCGCTGAGCAACTGCATTAACTCCGGCGTGGATACCGTCGGCGTGCTGACACAGTATCAGCCGCTGCGTTTGAATCAGCATATCGGGATTGGGATTCCATGGGATCTGGATAAGAAAAACGGCGGTGTGACGATTCTTGCACCGCATGTGAAAACAGGGGATTCCGGCGAATGGTTCAACGGGACGGCAAACGCCATTTATCAGAATATTGACTTTATCGACAGCAATAATCCGGAATATGTGCTGATTCTTTCCGGTGACCACATTTATAAAATGGATTATTCCAAGATGCTTGCCTTCCATAAGGCGCACAGCGCAGCGGCAACGATTGCCGTTATGGAGGTGCCGATGGAGGAAGCAAACCGCTTCGGCATTATGAATACCGAGGACGGCGATAAGATTTACGAATTTGAGGAAAAGCCGGAAAGCCCCAAGAGCAATCTTGCTTCCATGGGGATTTACATATTTACATGGGACAGACTGCGTGATGCATTGATTGAGGATAATTCCATCCATCCGGACAGCGATTTCGGCAAGCACATCATCCCTAAAATGCTGGATGAGGGACAGCCCATGTATGCATGGCGCTTCGATGGATACTGGAAGGATGTCGGCACCATTCAGTCCTATTGGGAGTCCAATATGGACTTAATCCGCACCCTGCCCGAATTCAACCTCTACGAGGATTTTTGGAAGATTTATACCAACAGCGACCATCAGCCGCCGCAGTATACGGCACCCGGCTCAAAGACAGAGGAAGCGCTGCTTTCTGACGGCTGTGAGATTTACGGTACGGTCTGTCGCTCCATCATCGGCCCCGGTGTTGTGGTGGAAAAGGGGGCAGTGGTAAAGGATTCCATCATCATGGCAGGCACGATTATCGGCGAAAATGCTTTGGTTGACCATTGCGTCATTGATGAAAAATGCAGCATCGGCAAAAATGTGCAGATGGGTGTCGGGGAAAATATTCCTAATGAGGCAAAGCCTAATATTTATAATACAGGCATCACCGTTCTGGGCATGAACAGCAGTGTTCCCGATGGGATTGTGATGGGGAAAAACTGCGTGATTTACGGCAGAACCTTCCCGGAGGATTATCCCGACGGCAGATTGGAAAGCGGCAAGGCCGTTGTACGGGAGGTGTAACAGATGAAAGCAATCGGTATTATTTTGGCAGGCGGCAATAACGACGGCAGACTGGGCGTTCTGACCGACCATAGAGCGGCGGCGGCATTGCCCATCGGCAGCTGCTATCGCGCCATTGATTTCACATTGAGCAATATGTCCAACAGCGGCATTGGGAAGGTGGCTGTGCTGACGCAGTATAACTCTCGTTCCCTGCGCGACCATCTGATGTCATCCAAATGGTGGGACTTCGGCAGAAAGCAGGGCGGCTTGTTCGTATTCACGCCGTATACCAGCAATGCAGGCTCTACATGGTTCCGCGGCACGGCGGATTCCATTTATCAGAATATGACCTTCCTCAAGCGCAGCAATGAGGAATACGTTGTGATTACCTCCGGTGATTCCATCTATAAAATGGATTACCGTAAGGTGCTGGAATATCATAAGAAAAAAAATGCGGACATTACTGTGGTTTATCAGAAAATGACGGGAAAGGATTTATCCAAATTCGGCATTTTGCAGATGGATGCGGACAATAAGCTGGAGGGCTTCGAGGAAAAGCCGGAGCAGCCGAAATCCGATGCGGCCTCCCTGGGGATTTATGTTATCTCCAGAACGCTGCTCATCAATCTACTGAATCAGATTATCCCCGAAGGCAGATACAGTCTGGTAAAGGATATTATCATCCGCTTTATCCATACGCTGAAAATCTACGGCTATGAATATGACGGCTACTGGAATGCTATCGGCACAGGCATTGCGGCTTATTTTGAGACGAATATGGATTTTCTGAAAAAGGATATCCGTGATCATTTTATCAACGAATATCCCTATATTGAAACAAAGCCGAAGGATGAGCCCCCTGCAAAATACAACAGGGGCGCGGATGTGACGGATTCCATCGTCGGCAGCGGTGCGATTTTTGATGGGAAGGTGGAGCATTCCGTTGTGTTCCGTAGGGTGCGTGTCGGCAAGGGCGCAGCTGTAAGGAATTCCATCCTGATGGAGGGCTGCCAGATTGGCGAAAACTGCGTGGTGGAAAATGCCATCTTCGATAAGGAGGTTGTCCTTTCCGCAGGACAAAGAGTCATCGGCGTTTCCTCCGAGGAACCCGCAGTGCTGAAAAAGGGCACAAAATTATAAATCGGATTTTAAGAACGAAAAGCAGGGAGTTTTCTCTGCTTTTTTTCTTTTCCGGAAATCATTTTTTAGTAAAAGAGTATATTGAATTTTATAGGGAAAAATGCGATACTAAAATGTATGTATACAATATCTTGAAAAATATTTCGCCCTTTGGCGTAGGAGGAAAAATAAATGAGACAGTTGAAAGCAATCATTCTGGCTGCCGGCGAAGGCTCCCGTATGAAATCCAAGAAACCTAAGGTACTTCATGAAATTCTGAATAAGAGCATGGTGGATTATGTGATTGAAACCGCAAAAGGCTGTGGCGCAGAGGACGTTTGCGTTGTGGTTGGGCATAAGGCGGAGGAGGTTAAGGCAGGCATCCGCGCGGAAGGCATCTCCTTTGCTTTGCAGGCAGAGCAGAAGGGCACAGGACATGCTGTTATGATGGCAGGCGATTTTATTGATGAAAGCAGTGATATGCTGATTCTCTACGGGGATACGCCGCTGATTACAGGCGAAACCCTGACAAAGCTGGTTGAGGTACACCGTACAGAGGGACACAGCGTAACTGTGGTTTCCTCTAAAATAGAGGATCCTACCGGCTACGGACGCATCATGCGCGATGACCACGGCGGCTTTGAACGCATTGTGGAGCATAAGGATGCAACAGATACACAGAGAATGATTAACGAAATCAACACAGGGATTTATATTTTCAACGGCAGGGAATTGAAGGAATCCCTGGGCAAGCTGAATAACAATAACGCGCAGGGGGAATATTACCTGACAGATTGTCTGGAGCTGATTTTGAAGGCAGGCGGCAAGGTGGAGGCTGTTGTGGCAAAGGATGCCGATGAATTTTTCGGTGTAAACAGCCGTGTACAGCTTGCGGAAGCTGCAAAAATCATGAAGCACCGCATCAACCGTAAGCACATGGAAAGCGGTGTTACCCTCGTGGATCCCGAAAATACCTATATCGGCAGTGATGTTAAAATCGGTATGGATACGGTGATTTTGCCCGGCTGTGTGCTGGAGGGCAATACGGAAATCGGGGAGGACTGCGAAATCGGCCCCAATTCCAGACTGACAGATACCAAGCTTGGCAATGGCGTGAAATTCCAGACCTCTACGGCAATCGAATCCGAAATCGGCAACGAAACCACCGTTGGGCCTTTCGCGTATATCCGCCCGAACTGCCATATCGGCAACAGGGTGAAGGTTGGCGACTTCGTTGAGGTGAAAAATTCCACCATTGGCGACGGCACAAAAATTCCCCATCTTTCTTATGTTGGGGATACCGATGCAGGCGAAAAAATCAACTTCGGCTGCGGCAGCATTATGGTAAACTATGATGGCAAGAAAAAGCACCGCACTACCATTGAGGATAATGTTTTTGTCGGCTGCAATGTAAATCTGGTTGCACCTGTAACCGTGAAGAAGGGCTCCTACATTGCCGCAGGCTCCACCATCACAAAGGATGTGCCTGAGGACGTTTTGGCGGTTGCCAGAGCAAGACAGCAGGTCATCGAAGGCTGGACAAAAAAGAGAATTGAAAGATAATTTGAAAAAATTGTCGAATAGCGGTTGAAATTGATTGTTTTTCGGTGTAACATAATATTGTATGTGCTTATATAACCTAAAATTATTTTTTATAGGGGGACAGATAAATGCTTAATTCCGGCATCAGCAACATTAAAGTTTTTGCCTGCAATTCCAACAAAACGCTGGCAAATGCAATCGCAGATAAGCTTGGTCTGAAACTGGGCGACTGTGAAGTAGAAAAGTTCAGCGACGGTGAGATTTCCGTAAAGATCAATGAAACCATTCGTGGCGCAGATGTATTCATCATCCAGTCCACATCCTATCCCGTAAACGATAACCTGATGGAGCTGCTCATCATGATTGACGCAATGAAGCGTGCATCCGCAGCAAGAATTACAGCCGTTATGCCTTATTACGGCTATGCTCGTCAGGACAGAAAAGCAAGAGCGAGAGATCCCATCAGTGCAAAGCTGGTTGCAAATATTCTGACAAGCGCAGGCGCAAGCCGTGTGCTGACAATGGATCTGCATTGTGCGCAGATTCAGGGCTTCTTCGATATTCCCGTAGATAATCTGGTTGGCAGCCCTCTCTTGACAGACTTCTACATCAAAAAATTCGGCGATTCTCTGGAAAGAGATTTTGTTGCGGTTTCTCCCGACCTGGGCAGCGTAACAAGAGTCAGAAAATTTGCGGAAAAGCTGAATATTCCTATTGCAATTATTGATAAACGCAGACCAAAGGCAAATGTCAGCGAGGTTATGAATATCATCGGTGACATCAAGGGTAAAAAGGTTATCCTGCTGGATGATATGATTGATACCGCGGGTACCATTACAAATGCAGCCAATGCGCTGATTGAAAGAGGTGCAATCGAGGTAGATGCCTGCTGTACACATGGCGTTCTGAGCGGTCCTGCCATCGAAAGAATCGAAAAATCCGCAATCAAGGAGCTGTTGGTTCTGGATACCATCGAGCTGCCTGAGGAAAAGAAAATCGACAAGATTACAATGGTTTCCGTTGCAGATATTTTCGCAGATGCAATCAACTGCATCCATAACGGCGTTTCTATTTCTCAGCTGTTTGACTGATTCGCATTGCGCCGAAAAATTCACAAAATCATGACAGAAAAAACTCCCAAATGCAAAAATGGGAGTTTTTCTTTTTATTTACTGAAAAATAGTACAGTGAGAGGAGATATTTTTAGCAGTTATGGGTAAAAAAAATAATATCCAAAAAGCGGCAGCCAAACCTCGACGGAAACTGGTGTTTTTTTAGCGTTTTGGGAAAAATAGGTTTGGCAAAACTGCCAATTTTACAGAAACTCGGTTGACAAGAAGGGTAAAATAGATTATATTGTTAAAAGTAAAACAAACAGAGTGAGACATATTTCCTATTCGCAGTGAGGGAATGGCTCTGTTTGCTATAAAATTTTACTATCCACTTATCAAATTTTTAAATTTTTAGGAGGAAGATATCGATGAAAATTGCATTCTTTGACACAAAGTCTTACTGGGTAGACGCTTTTAAACCCGTAGCAGCAAAATATGGCTATGAAATCACTTTCTTCAACGAAAGACTGACACCCGCTACAGCTCATCTGGCAGCAGGTCATGACGCTACTTGCTCTTTCGTTAATGACGAAGTTCCCGCAGAAGTTATCCGTGAACTGAAAAATCTGGGTATCAAGGTTCTGCTGCTGCGTTGCGCAGGTTTCGACAGCGTTGATCTGGATGTTGCAAAAGAATGTGGTCTGCCCGTACTGAGAGTACCCGCTTACTCTCCTCAGTCCGTAGCAGAACAGGGCGCAGCGCTTCTGATGGCTGTTAACAGAAAGCCTCATCTGTCCTATGAAAGAACAACAAAATTCAACTTCGATATCGCTGGTCTGACAGGTATCGCTCTGTACGGCAAAACAGCAGGTATCATCGGTACAGGTAAAATCGGTCAGTGCATGATTAACATTCTGAAAGGCTTCGGCATGGATATCGTGGCTTACGATGCATTCCCTAACCCCAATCTGGGTCTGGAATATGTAACTCTGGACGAACTGTATGCTCGTGCTGACGTTATCTCCATTCACTGCCCTCTGATGCCCGCAACAAGACACATGATCGACAAGGATGCTATCGCTAAGATGAAAGACGGCGTTATCTTCATCAACGTTGCTCGTGGCGGTCTGGTTGACTCCGAAGCTCTGGCTGACGCAGTTGAAGCTGGCAAATTCCGTGGCGTAGGTATGGACGTTTGCGAAAAAGAACATGAATACTTCTTCGAAGACAGAAGCAACCTGAAAGAACATGACAAGACTCTGTCCAGACTGTTGGCAAGCGATAAGGTTGTTATCTCCGGTCACCAGGCATTCCTGACAGAAGAAGCTCTGGAACAGATGGCTCTGATCACAATGGATAATGCAAAGGCATTCCTGGAAGGCGCTGAACTGGTTAACGAAGTAAAATAATTTCATCTGATACATAGATAGAAATACTGAAGTGAGCACTGAAAAGTGCTCACTTTTTTATTGTTTTCCGCCGCGTTATTATGCTATAATGACTCTGAAAAATGAACAAAATAACGGAATAAAAGAATAACAGAAGAATAGCAGAATAGCAGCTCTAATTTTTTAATTAGGGCATTTCGTTGTGTTTACGGACAGGAGGAAAGGCACATGGGTCTTTTTGACAGATTTAAAAATCAGGAAGCGAGAGGACAGGAGTTTTACTGCATCGTGGGTCTTGGCAACCCCGGCAGAGAATACGCCGAAACAAAGCATAATGTCGGCTTCTGTGTAATTGATAAGCTGGCGGAAAAATATGAGATTAAGGTGGAAAAATACAAAAACAAAGCATTGATTGGGGATGGCATGATTCGCGATAAGCGGGTGCTTCTCGTAAAGCCGCAGACCTTTATGAACCTCAGCGGCGAAAGTGTGCGTGAAATCGTGAATTTCTATAAAATTCCGCAGGAACGCTTTGTTGTGATTTTCGATGATACGAGCCTGCCCTGCGGCAGTGTGCGGATTCGCGAAAAGGGCAGCCATGGCGGACATAACGGCATCCGCAACATCATCGACCAGATGGGGACGGATGTGTTCAACCGCATTAAGGTCGGCATTGGCGAAAAGCCAAAGGGCTGGGATTTGGCGGATTATGTGCTTGCGAAATTCAGCCCTGATGATTTGCCTGCCATGGAAGAAGGCATGGAAAAGGCGGTCAAGGGCGTGGAGCTGATTCTCTCTCGCGGTGTGGCGGAGGCGGCAAACCGCGTGAACCAGAAGCCGAAAAGCATGAAAAAACAGAAGGCCTTGCAGGAGCAGGCAGAAAAAGCCGAAAAAGAAACGGAAAAGACTACTGACGGGGTGAATAAAGAATGAAAGCCTTAACTGCACCGCTGACCGAATTGGGCAGTTTTCAACAGATTCTGGAAGGAATTGCAAAGGGAAATACGCCTGTTTTTGCGACAGGTGTCATTGATGCGGCAAAAACCCATCTGGCGTACAGCCTGCAGGCGGAAATAAAGCGTCCGCTTTTCCTTCTGACCTACAGTGAACTGCGCGCGAAGGAAATTCTGGAGGATTTGACCTTTTTTACGAAGGACTGCGCATATTATCCTGCGAAGGATATCCTTTTCTACAGCGCGGATGTGCATAGCATGGAAATGAACCGCCAGCGGTTTCTGGTATTGGAGCGTCTGTTCAAGGGTGAAACGCCCATCATTGTAGCATCTGCCGAGGCGCTGTTGGATAAATATCCCCCGAAGGAAATTTTCGCCGCCTTTCGGCTGACCCTGCGGACGGGTGAAATCGTTGAAATCGCAGAGCTGACACGCAAGCTGGTACGCATGGGCTATGAGCGGACGGAGCTGGTGGAAAGCCCCGGGCAGTTCAGCCTGCGCGGCGGTATTCTGGATATCTGGTCGCTGACGGCGGAGGATGCCGTGCGTATCGAATTCTGGGATGATGAAATTGATTCCATCCGCAGTATGGATGCGCAAAGCCAGCGTTCCGTAGAAAAGCTGGAGGAGGCAAGCATCTTCCCCATGCGGGAAATGGTTTATACTGAGGAGCAGGCAGTTTCTGCGGCGGAGCGCATCGAGCAGGAATATCGGAAGGTACTGAAAAATCTGGAGCAGAAGGGCGAAACGGAAAATGCAGAGCGTCTGCGGGAGCATATCGGCGAGGATGCGGCACGCCTGCGTGCGGAAAAAACATTGCCTGCACTCGGGGCGTATGCCGATTATTTTTATGAAAATCCCGTCAGCCTGCTTTCCTATTTGCAGGAGGACACCCTGCTTGTGTTCGATGAGCCTGAGCGTATCCGCGAGCACATGGATATTCTGACGGAGGAATACCGTGAGAGCGTGAAGGGGCGTATCGCGCAGGGCTATTTATTGCCGGGGCAGAGCAATATGCTCTATGATTATACGGAAATCCTGCGGCAGGCGGAGAGCTTTGCGGAGCTTCTGCTTGCAGGGCTGAACCAGAAGACGGTGGATTTCCGCCCGAAAACAATGGTGAATCTTTCGGTGCGCTCTACGCCCTCCTTCCAACAGCGCGCAGACCTTTTCTGTGAGGAGCTGGAATATCTGAAAAAGAACCATTTCCGCACGCTGATTCTTGCCGGCAGCGGTACAAGGGCACAGCGTATGGCAAAGGAATTGCAGGAAATGGGTCTGGAAGCCGTTTATATCGATTCTCTGGAAAAGGAGGTGCCGAAGGGGGCCGTCTGGGTGGCACGCGGTACGCTTTCCAAGGGCTTTCGGTATGATTATATTGATTTTGCGGTTTTTTGCGACAGCGAATTATTCGGCGGCAAGGAAAAGAAAAAACGAAAGAAGCGCAGGAAAAACGGCGCGGCAATCGAAAGCTTTACCGATTTGCATATCGGGGATTATGTTGTACATGATAACCATGGGATTGGCGTATTTCGCGGTCTGGAAAAAATCTCTGTCGAGGGCGTGCAGAAGGATTATATGAAGATTTCCTATCGGGATGGCGGCAGTCTCTTTGTACCTGTCAACCAGATGGATATGGTGCAGAAATATATCGGTACAGGCTCTGCCGCACCCAAGCTGAATAAGCTTGGCGGACAGGATTGGGCAAAGGCAAAGGCGAAGGCGCGAAAGGCTGTGCAGATTATGGCAGAGGATCTGGTTGCGCTTTATGCAAAGCGTGCGGCGGCGCAGGGCTTTGTCTATGGTGCGGATACCGTCTGGCAGCAGGAATTTGAGGAAAGCTTCCCTTATGAGGAAACGGATGACCAGCTGAACGCCATTGAGGATGTCAAAAAGGATATGGAAAGCAGCAAGGTTATGGACAGACTGATTTGCGGGGACGTTGGCTACGGCAAGACGGAGGTTGCCATTCGTGCGGCATTCAAGGCGGCGCAGGAGGGTAAGCAGGTCGCATTCTTAGTCCCGACTACCATTTTGGCACAGCAGCATTACAATACCTTTACCCAGAGAATGACGGGTTACCCCGTGCATATCGAGCTGCTCTCCCGTTTCCGTACGCCGAAGCAGCAGAAGGAGAGTTTGCAGAATATCGAAAAGGGCTATTCCGAAATTTTGATTGGGACGCATCGGATTCTCTCCAAGGATGTCAAGTTCAAGGATTTGGGGCTGATTATCGTGGATGAGGAGCAGCGCTTCGGCGTGGCGCATAAGGAAAAGCTGAAGGCACTCAGAGAAAATGTGGATGTGCTGACGCTTTCCGCAACCCCTATTCCCAGAACGCTTCACATGAGCCTTGCGGGGATTCGTGATATGAGCCTTTTGGAGGAGCCGCCGCAGGAAAGGCATCCCGTTCAGACCTATGTGATGGAAAATAACCCCGAATTTATTCGTGAAGCCATTCACAGGGAAATCAGCCGCGGCGGACAGGTTTATTATCTCTATAATCGGGTAGAATCCATCAGCGAGGAGGCCTTCCGTGTGCAGAGGCTTGTGCCGGATGCAAATGTGACCTACGCGCATGGGCAGATGTCGGAGCGAGAGCTGGAACGCATTATGGGCGATTTTATCAGCGGTGAGATTGATGTTCTGGTCTGCACAACGATTATCGAAACGGGGATGGATATTTCCAATGCGAATACCATCATCATTCAGGATGCGGACCGCATGGGGCTTTCTCAGCTGTATCAGCTGCGCGGACGCGTGGGCAGAAGCAATCGCATTGCGTATGCGTATCTGATGTATAAGCGGGATAAAATGCTGCGCGAGGCGGCGGAAAAACGCCTGCAAACCATTCGTGAATTTACGGAATTTGGATCGGGCTTTAAGATTGCCATGCGTGATTTGGAAATCCGCGGTGCAGGCAATCTTCTTGGTGCGGAGCAGCATGGACACATGGAGGCAGTCGGGTATGATATGTATTGCCGTCTGCTTGAGGAGGAGGTGCAGAGCCTCAAGGGAGATGCACCGAAGGAGGAAAAATTTGAAACCTCGATTGATTTGAATATCAGTGCCTTTATCCCCGATTTTTATATTAAGAATCAGGAGCAGCGGATGGAGCTGTATAAAAAAATCGCAGGCATCCGCACCATGGAGGAATATTACGACATGCAGGAGGAGCTCGAAGACCGCTATGGCGATTTGCCAAAGAGCGTACAGCTTCTGCTGGAGGTGGTTCTTGTGAAGGCAGAGGCACATGAGATGGGGATTCGCGCCATCAGCCAGAAGCATGGGAATCTTCTTCTGGAATTTCAGCCGCAGCCTAATATTGACCCACAGAAGCTGATGCAGCTGCTTGCAAAGGAAAAGGGCAAATATCTCTTTACCGCGGGTGCAAATCCATACCTTACCATCAAGCCGGCAAGGGGAGAGGGAGAAAAACCGCTCGAACTGATTAAAAAATGCTTTGAGGCATTGAAAGACTGAGAGAATATCTGTATAATAAAAAAACCAATATCTATGCGGAGAGAGGGTGCAGAATGAAAAAGAGAAGAAAAGGTCTGCTTGGGCTTCTGCTGGCAGGGATGCTTGCGCTGACAGCCTGTGGCAGCGGCGGAACAGCGGATACGGTTGTGCTGAAAATTGACAATCACGAAATTACGAAATATGAATATATGGTTTACCTTTATACCACAACGCAGAGCTTTGTTTCTGCGGCGGGAGAGGATGTCTGGAATCTGGATTTTGATGGGCAGACGGCGGATGAGCTGGTGGAGGAGCGCACCATCAGCACATTGCAGAGTGTGCTTGCGGCGGAGGAATATGCCGCGGCGCATGATATTGCGCTGACGGATGACCAGAAGGAGGAAGCGGCAGCGGCGGCAAAGCAGTTCCTCTCCACAGTGGATGCGGATGCGCTGAAGAAGATGGAGGTAGATGAGGAAAAGCTTGTGCCTTTGATGGAGGCCTCTTATTTGTATTCCTTGGTGTATGATTCCATTGCATCGGAATGTGCGGTGGATGAAACGGATATGGCAGATTACTACGCAGAGCAAAAGGATCAGATTCGCTCCGACTATACGGAACTGAAGGTAGCAACCATTCTGGTCGATGATGAGGAAACGGCAAATGAGGTCGCAAAGCGCGCCAAGGATGGCGAGGATTTTGCATCTTTGTTCAAGGAATACGACGTTGACCCTAAGGCGCAGAGCGGAGAGGAAAGCGGCGAAACTACCATGTATCAAAGCTATATGCTTTCCAACTTCGGGCTGACAGAAGCACCTGAGGTCGGCAAGGTGGTCGGCCCCATCAAGATGGACGAGAGTAAATATTTCATCATTAAAACACTGGAGAAAACCGTTCCGACAGAGGAAGAAGTGAAGGAAAAGGCGGAAACCGGCTATAAGGATAAGATTCAGACGGAATATGCCGAAGCGCGCATCGATGAAATGGTGAAGGCGCAGAAGGTGGAGAAGGTTAAGAGTGTCTGGGATACTCTGGAAAAATTCCACTGAAAATCATAAAAAACGAGAAAGGATGTCTTGCGAGAGCAGGGCATCTTTTTTTGTACAGAGGATGTAAAACTGTTGTCGAAAAAAGGAAACTATGCTATGCTGAAAATAGAGGATTATCGCTTGGCGGTTCAGTCACTCTCTGCAAAGGGGGTGATATCTATGGTTACATATACTGATTTGTTTCAATATAGTTTAGTAATCATCGGAATTATCACCTTATGCTTTTTGCATAAGAACTGATAAGAAAACGACCGCCTAACAGAAGTTAGACGGTCTAAACCAACTATATCGGACTGACCGCCCTTCCAAAAGCGGTAATCCTTTCTTACTGTCATCATAGCACAGAGAAATAAAAAATGCAATCAAATCTGTATTTTTTTGCATAGCAGTGAGGATATGGCAGGAGAAAGCTGTATTATAGTTGAAAAAAGGGCATTTCTAAGGTATGATGAACAAAAGAGATATTTTGTTTTTTGGGTGAAGGAGGAAAATGAGAGATGGAGTTGAAAAGAGTATGGGCGATGTATTTCAGCCCGACAGGCGGAACGGAAAAGGCAGTCAGAACAACGGCGCAGGTTGTAGCCGAGAAATTGAACTTGCCCTTGGAAATTTATGATTTTACCCTGCCGCAGGGCAGAGAAAAGGATGCGGTTTTCGGCGAAGGGGATTTAGTTGTCTGCGGCACACCTGTCATTGCGGGGCGTGTGCCAAATGTATTGCTTCCCTATCTGACGGAGAAGGTAAAGGGCAACGGTGCGTATGCGGTGCCCGTGGTTTCCTTCGGCAACCGCAATTATGATGATGCGCTGATTGAGCTGAGAAATATTTTGGAGCAGGATGGCTTTCGGACGGTTGCAGGCGGTGCTTTTGTGAGCGAGCATTCCTTTTCCAAAACCCTTGCGGCAGGCAGACCCGATGCAAAGGATTTGGCAAGCATGCAGGAATTTGGCGCAAAAATCGCGGAAAAGCTGACAAGCGGCTGGGAATATACGGCTCCTGCGTATGTGAAGGGGTGCGACCCCATTCGTCCCTATTTCAAGCCGCAGGACAGACATGGCGCGCATATCGATATTCGCAAGGTAAAGCCGAAGGTAAGTGATGCCTGCGTTGGCTGCGGGCATTGTGCGGAGGTTTGCCCCATGGGTTCCATCAGCAGAGAAAATATCAGAGAATATATCGGCATCTGCATCAAATGCTGTGCCTGCGTGAAGAAATGTCCCGTGGGGGCAAGATATTTTGATGATCCCGGCTATATCTACCATAAGGAAGAGCTGGAGGAACTTTATGAAAGACGTGCAGAGCCGGAATGGTTTATTTAAGTCAAAATCAGGATTTTGACTTGGGAGGACAGAGTCTGCTTTTTAAAAAGGCAGGCTCTTTTTTTATTGCCCTAATGGTTTTCTAATCCTTCTTTCACATGGCTTTAACAAAAGGCTAAGTACCCCCTAATTTCTATCCCGTATACTAAAACACGAATGAGAGAGAGGTGCATTTTTATGGAAGAAAAATGGAGAAAGGAATTGAAGTATACCGTAACAGAGGGCGAGAGCATCGTAACCGCAAGAAGGCTGTCCTCCTTTATGCAGAGGGATAAAAATCTAAAGGGCGGCAGGGAATATCTGATTCGCTCGCTTTATTTTGATAATCTGTATGAAAAGGTGCTGAAGGAAAAGCTTTCGGGGACGGCTGTCCGTGATAAATTTCGGATTCGTTATTATGATTTTGATACAGCGTTTATCCGTTTGGAGAAGAAAAGCAAACGCTATGCCGTTGGGCATAAATACCAATGCCGCTTAACGGCGGAGGAGGTGCAGAAAATCATTGACGGCAACACCGCATGGATGGAGGAGGACGAACGCCCTCTGGTGCGTGAACTGTTTCTGAAAATGAAGCTGGAGCTATTCCGCCCGTCGGTGATTGTGGATTATTGCCGAGAGCCGTTTACCTACGCGCCCGGCAATGTGCGCATTACCTTCGACAGGGATATCTGCTCCTGCAAGGATGTGAAGGCGTTTTTCCGCAAGGATGCCCCGACGGTTCCGATTCTTTCGGACGGCAGGTGCATCATGGAAGTGAAATATGATGATTTTCTGCCGGATGTGGTGAGCAGAACCATTCTGACAACGAAAAACAGAGAGCAGGCGTTTTCCAAATTTGCCGCCTGCAGCTTAAACGGATAATAAGAAAGGATGAGAATTTCAATGACATTTAATGACGTTTTTAAGAGCAGCTTTCTGGATAGCTTCAGCAGCTTTTCCCTTCTGGATACGGCGCTTTGCCTTGGGGCAGCGTTCGTAATCGGGCTGTTTATCTTCTATGTATATCAGAAAACCTACAGCGGTGTGCTGTATAGCCGCAGCTTTAATGTTTCCCTTGTGGCGATTCTGATGGTAACCACACTGGTCATCTGTGGTGTCACAAGCAATGTGGTATTGTCTCTGGGTATGGTTGGCGCGCTGTCTATCGTGCGTTTCCGTACTGCGGTGAAAGATCCGATGGATTTGGTGTTCCTTTTCTGGGCAATCGCGGAGGGTATTCTCTGCGGCGCAAGCCTGCTGCCTCTGGCACTGCTGGGCTGTCCCATTCTGGGCATCTTCCTGCTTGTTTTTGCAAATCATCAGCAGAAGGATAACCCTTATCTGATTATCGTGCGCCTGATGGATGGGGAACTGGAACAGAAGGTAGAAGGCTATATCAAAGGCGAGGTGAAGAAAATGCAGCTCAAATCCAAAACTGTGACAGGCGGGGCAGGCTCGGAGGTTATTTATGAAATCCGCCCCAAGGATAACGATAGTGCCTTTGTGAATGTTTTGAGCAATATGAGAGGCGTGGAATCCGCAGTCATGGTAAGCTATGACGGGAATTATGCGGCATAATGGAAGGAGGAACTCCTTTGCATGTATTAAAAAAATATAAAGCAGTTCTGCTTTCGGGGCTGCTGGTGGTTGTGTTCTGTGTGGCGGCGTATTGCGCCGTCGGCAGGGCAGATTCGGCGGACAGCCAATATACCTACGCGGAGCATATCTTTCAGGATGATACGGTAAATGAAATCAACATTGAAATTGACGAGGCGGACTGGCAGGATATGCTGGAAAACCCGTTGGAGGAGGAATGCCATAAAGCGAATATTACGATTAACGGCGAAACGGTCGGAAATGTGGCAATCCGCACGAAGGGCAACAACAGCCTGACCTCCGTGGCAAGCTCTGATTCCGACCGCTACAGCTTTAAAATAGATTTTGATTATTATGACGATAACAGCAATTATTACGGCTTGAAAAAGCTTTGTCTGAATAACAACTATTCCGACAACAGCAGCATGCGCGAATATATTTCCTATAAAATCATGGGCGAGCTTGGATTGGATGTCCCCCAATGCGGCTACAGCAACATTACCGTCAACGGTGAGGAATGGGGGCTGTATCTGGCAGTGGAGGCAATAGATGAAACCTTCCTTGAGACCCATTTTGATGATGCAACGGGCGACCTTTATAAGCCCGAAGGACAGGATGGCACAGGTGCGGATCTGGTTTATGACGGGGATGATATTTCCTCCTACACAGGACTGAACCTGAAAACAAACGAGGATACCTCTGACGGCAAGGAAATCATCGCTTTGATGAAGGCGCTTGAGGATGGCGAGAATCTGGAGGATTTGCTGGATGTGGAATCGGCGCTGAAATATATTGCGGCGAATGTGGCACTGGCGAACTTTGACAGCTACCTCGGCAATACCACGCATAACTATTATCTCTATGAGGAGGACGGCTATTTCACCGTTATCCCTTGGGATATGAACCTTGCCTTCGGCGGCTTTGGCGGCGGCGAGGTGGATATCTATGAGCCGACCAGCCAGAGCATGGGCGGTTTCGGCGGCGGAGATAAGAGGAAGGATACGCAGGATAATGATGCCGTAACCAATGCCGCAGAAAGCACCGAAGCGCAGGCGGATGCAAATAATCAGCCACAGCCACCCGATAACGCCGATATGCAGGGCGGCGGTCAGCCAAGCGGCGGCAAGCAGCCGCAGGGCATGCCCTCCATGGGCAGCGGCGAGAAGCCCTTGGTGACAACCCTTCTGGAAAATGAAACCTATCGTTCCATGTATGAGGGCTATCTGAAGGAGATTGCGGAGAAATATTTCACGCAGGAATACATGACCGAGCTGGTAACGAAAATCCATGACCTGATTGCGCCCTATGTGCAGAATGACCCGACTGCCTTCTGCACCTATGAGGAATTCGAGCAGGCCTGCTCCACCGACCCGACCGACCAATATTCTCTGGTTTACTATGCGGTGAATATGGCGGAAAGCATTGAAAATCAGCTAAACGGCGGCGAGCCAACCTTCAACACAAGCAGCATGCAGGGCGGCGGCATGGGCGGCGGCGGAAAAGGCGGCCCCGATTTTGGCGGAGAAAAGTCCGATATGCCAAGCCGAACGGAGCAGACAACGGATGCACGGCAAAATGCACAGCAGAATGACCGCCCGATACCCCCTGACCAAAACGGTGGACAGATGGGTGGACAGATGGACGAAAATGAGCGGACTGGACAGGCAGATGGACAGCAGAATGGACAGCAGAACGGACAGCAGGGCAATCCACCCGGTTTCGGCGGCGGTGAAAAGACTCCTCCCGGTATGCCCGGACAGGATAACAAAAGCGTGAGTCTTTCGGATTGCCTGCCCATGATTGCAGTTTGCGGCGGCGTGTTTGTGGTCGGTGCGGTGGTTCTGATTTTGTTCAAGCGGAAAAAAGATCTGAAGCCACCAAAAGAAAATAAAACAGAATAAGCTTTTTGCAGAGATTTTGTATAAAAATTGGGAACGGTTGTTCCCTTTTTTTATTTGTTATGATATACTTTTAGCAGACGAAAAAACGGAAGGGAGGGAAAAGCATGGAGGATTTGAAAATTACCGGCGAGGTGGAGGATATCATTTACCGGAATAAGGATAACGGCTATACGGTTTTTTCGCTGACAACAGAGGATGATGAGGTGACCTGCGTGGGCGTTGTGCCACAGATTCACAGCGGCGAAGCACTGGAAATTCACGGAAGCTGGGCCATGCACCCCCTTTACGGCAGGCAGGTACAGGTGCGGTATTACGAAAAATCCATGCCGACCACTACGGCAGGGATGGAGAAATATCTTTCCTCTGGAATGATTAAGGGCATCGGGGCGAAAACGGCAAAGCGGATTGTGGAGCGCTTCGGTGAGGCAACGTTTTATGTGATTGAGGAAAAGCCTGATCTTCTGACGGAAATCAAGGGCATCAGCTACGATAAAGCACAGAAAATTTCCGAGGTCTTCTGCGAACAGCATGAGCTGCGCAGAGCGATGATGTTTTTGCAGGGGTACGATATTTCGCCTGCATACGCCATGAAGATTTATAAGAAATACAAGGCACGCACCTTTGAAATCGTGAAGAATAACCCCTATCGTCTGGCAGATGAGGTGCTGGGCATCGGGTTTAAGATGGCAGATAAGATGGCGGCGGGGGCAGGCATTGCGGCGGATGACCCCAACCGTGTGAAGGCGGCGGTGAAATATGTGCTGAATACAGCGGCGGCAAACGGCGACTGCTACCTGCCGAAGGAAAGGCTGATTGCACAGGCGGTGGATTTATTGCAGCTGCATCCGCTTGCGATTGAAAATGCCATTCGGGATTTGCAGGTAAACAGCCAGCTTTTGCAGGAAAAGCTGAACGGCGAGGACTGCGTGTATCTGAATTATTATTTTTATGCCGAAATGTCTGTTGCGAAGCGGCTGCTGGAGCTTTCCGCAGACTATGATGCGCCGAATATGGAATCTGTTGCAACGGAGATTGCGAGGGTGGAGAAGGAAACGGGCGTGGTGCTGGCGGAGGAGCAGCGTGCGGCGGTGGCAGAGGCATTAAGCTGTGGCGTGCTTATCATCACAGGCGGCCCGGGAACGGGGAAAACCACAACCATCAACACCATTTTGCGGATTCTGAAAAAAGAGGATATGGATGTGGTGCTTGCGGCACCGACAGGGCGCGCGGCGAAGCGCATGACAGAGGCAACGGGCATGGAGGCGCAGACGATTCACCGCCTTCTGGGCATCAGCTTTATCGGTGAGGACAATCGCAGGCAGACCTTTGACAAAAACGAGGAGGACCCGATTGAGGCGGATGTGATTATCATTGACGAAAGCTCGATGGTGGATATCGTGCTGATGCAGGCACTCCTGCGTGCGGTGGAAAGCGGCTCACGCATTATTTTTGTGGGGGATGTTGACCAGCTGCCCTCCGTTGGGGCAGGCAATGTGCTGAAGGACATGATTCGCAGCGAACGGCTGAAGGTGGTGCGTTTGCAGCATGTGTTCCGACAGGCGCAGGAAAGCGCAATTATCATGAACGCACACCGCATTAACCAAGGGGAGGAGCCTGTGCTGAATGAGGAGGGGACAGACTTTTTCTTCATGCGAAGGGCATACGCGGACGAGGTTGCCGGAACGATTCGGGAGCTTGTGACGAAGCGGCTGCCCAAGTTTACGGGGTGCGACGGCTTGCAGGATATGCAGATTCTGACCCCGATGCGCAAGGGGACGCTTGGCGTGCAGAATTTAAATCAGGTGTTGCAGCAGACGCTGAACCCTGCCGCGCCCGATAAGCGAGAGGTACAGTTTCGCCAGATTACCTTCCGCGAGGGAGATAAGGTGATGCAGATTAAGAATAATTACAACATCGTCTGGCGGATGTTCAACAGCCTTGGCAAGCGCGAGGACGAGGGTCTGGGTGTTTATAACGGGGATGCAGGCGTTATTCTTTCGATTGACAGCCATGCGGAGCAGCTAAGGGTGGCATTTGATGACGGCAAGGTGGTCGATTATGACTTCAGCCAGCTGGAGGAATTGGAGCTGGCGTATGCCATTACGATTCATAAATCGCAGGGGAGCGAATATCCTGTGGTGATTCTGCCTGTTTACAGCGGCCCGCCGATGCTGATGACGCGCAACCTGCTTTATACGGCGGTGACACGCGCAAAACAGCTTGTGGTTCTGGTGGGACTGCGGGAGACGGTTTCCGCTATGATTTGTAACGACAGAGAGATTGACAGATATACGGGATTGGCACAGCGGATTCAGAATTTGTACGATTTTATGCATGGGGGTGATATCGTATGAAGGAGCAGCTTCTGGAATTGATTTTTCCGCCGCGGTGTGCGGTCTGCACAGAGGTGCTTGACATGGAGGAGAGAAGGGGGATTCTCTGCCACGACTGCGCGGAGCAGCTGCCTTATGTGCCGAAGGGGATTTGTCCGCATTGCGGCGGCGTGACGGAAACGGCAGGATTCTGCGATTTCTGCCTGAAGGAGTTTGCATTTGAAAGCGCCTGCGCCGCTTTTCCGTACGAAACGGTACGGAGGGCAATCCATTTGTTCAAATATGACGGCGGAAAGAAAATTGGCGATGGCTTAGGGCAGCTGTTGGCGGATTACATGGAAAAATACCATGAAGCAATCTTGGCAAAGACGGATTTTGTGCTTTCCGTTCCCCCGCACCCGAAGAAGGAAAAGAAACGCGGCTTCAACCAGACTCACATTCTCTGCGAACAGCTTTCGGCGCGGACAGGGCTTCCGTTTCGGAAGGATATTCTGGTGCGAAAGCGGGAAACGGCGGCGCAGAGTACGCTGGATTCCTCTAAGCAGCGGCGGCAGAACCTGAAAAATGCCTTTGCGGTGACGGAGGATCTGACAGGGAAGCAGGTGCTTTTGGTGGATGATATTTTCACAACGGGAACAACCTGCAATGAATGTGCGAAGGAATTATACCGCGCAGGGGCGCAGAAGGTATTTGTTTGCTGCCTTTCGGCGGCAGGAAAATTAAGTTGAAAACAGGTTTTCAACTTGTTATAGCAGAGGAATAAACAGATAGGTTCCGCGGCAAAAGCCTTGAAACCTACTGTTTTCCTCGGCGGAAGTGAATTCCGCCTGCGGATGATATTCGGGAAACGGATTTGTTTCCCGAACCCTTCCGCTATCCATAAATACTTCAGTGATGAGGTATCAGTGAAAATTATCAAAGGGATACGATGGAATGATGACTGTCGTATCTTTTTTTGTGGAAAAACACAGAGGGATACGCCATATTGTATGCAGAAAAACTGTATACATAAGGGTTAAATTGCATAATTATACGTTATATGCAGGAATCCATACATATTTTTTTGTGCGAAGTGTAAAAAATGCGAAAAAAATGAGTGCAGTTTTATTGAAAATGACGCATTTAAACGGAAAAATTTTGGATTTTGAAAAGGGAAGGAAAAATAGCAGGTGTTTCTATGCAGAAAATGACGACGTTGTCAAACAACTGAGGGGGTGAAACGCCGAAAAATGACGTTTTTTTACAGGGGAAACGTTTTTTTGGAAGAAAAAAATACAAATGCGCCTATTGACTTTCTTGCCAAAAACGAGTAAATTTTTACAAAAGTTCAATTTTGTACGGGAAAAAGTACAAAAGAGCTTTCGCAATTATACAGATGAAAAAGCTGTTCCGAGTAGCTTTTAAGGGATGGCAAAGGTACAAAAGAAACTCATTATTTTTCAGCATTTATTTTTACAATGAGTTGGTTTTACACAAAAGAAAAGAGGGGAATTTTATGGAAAAGAAAAAAGGCTTTTTTGAAGGCAGCTTCGGGAAATTTGTTTTGCCCGGCATTATCCTTCAGTCCGTAATGATCGGCGGCGGCTATGCAACCGGTCGTGAAATCGTAGAATACGGTGCGAAATACGGCGCACTGGGCTGGCTGTCTGGCCTGGGGACATTCTTAGGATTTGCGGTCATCGCGGCACTGACCTATGAGCTGATTCGACTGACAAAGGCATACGATTTCAAAACATTTATGAAGACCATCGGCGGTCCCTTGTGGATTGTATTCGATATCGTTTATCTGCTGTTTATGGTTGTTATCATTGCTGTTATGGCATCTGCAACCGGCAATATCGTAGAACAAACGCTGGGATTGAACTACTGGGTCGGCGTTGTTGCCATTACAGTGGTTGTTGCGATTTTGAACTTCTACGGCTCCAGATTGATTGAACGCTTTGAAACACTGGGTACGGTTGCCCTGTATGCAGGCTACATCATCTTCTCCGTACTGGTTATCGGTACATTTGGCAAGAACATTTCTACTGTATTTGCAAACCATGACACAAGCTTTATCGGAGGCTCTGTATCCGCAGGCAAGGCTCTTTGGAGCGGCGTTCTTTACTGCGCATACAATCTGGTTGTAATGCCTGCAACCTTCTTTACAATCGAAAGACAGACCAGAAGGGTAGAATCCGTTGTTTCCGGTATTATCGGCGGCGTGTTGGCTACGATTCCCTGGTTCCTGACATACTTTGCGGTTATGTGCTTCTATCCGAATCCTGATGTTCTCGGTGCAAGCGTACCCTGGCTGGCAATGATGCAGGGAACCGCAGGCCCTGTTGTTATCGCAATCTTTGGTATTGTAATGGGCTGGACACTGATTGAAACCTCTACAGGCATCATCCATGCGGCTCTGGAGCGTGTAAACAATGGCTTGAAGGAAGCGCATAAGCCTCCTATGACAGGCAAACAGCAGGCAATCCTGACTATCATCGTTCTGGTTGGCTCTATGGTTCTGTCCAAGGTTGGCATCATCGACCTGATCGCAACGGTTTACAACGCATTGTCCTACGCTTTCCTTGCAATCTATGTACTGCCTCTGATTACAGTCGGCGTATACAAAATCTTCAAGCTGCGCAAGGCAGAAAAGGAAGAACAGAAGAAGCATGCAGTTTCCGCAACACAGAAGCATGCAGTCTGATGCTCTGAAGGAATTTTTAACACAGGTAAGAATTTACATCCATATATACATCCAAACAAAATACATCCAAAAGAGAGGAGATACCTTAGGGTATCTCTTTTCTTTTAAGGGTCGAAACAAGGGTATAGAATGGCGGCTGCTTATAACAGGTATTTTATATTTTGATGGACGGAAGTTATTTTTTGCTAAGTTTTGTTTGTAAATAGCATGAAAAAGGGTTATAATTTTCTGTGTTATAGATGTTGACGAAGGAAATATCGGGGAGAGTTAATTATGTTACGTTTAGGATTTGATAATGAAAAATATCTGCAAATGCAATCAAAGCGAATCAAAGAGCGTATCAGCCAGTTCGGCGGAAAGCTCTATCTGGAATTCGGCGGAAAACTGTTTGATGATTACCATGCATCGCGTGTTCTGCCCGGCTTTAAACCGGACAGCAAAATCAATATGCTGGTGCAGCTGAAGGACGATGCGGAAATTGTGCTTGTTATCAGTGCAGGTGATATTGAGAAAAACAAGGTCAGAGGAGACCTTGGCATTACCTATGATGCGGATGTGCTGCGGCTGATTGATGCGTTCCGTGGCTATGGGCTGTATGTAGGCAGCGTTGTGCTGACGCAGTTCAGCGGACAGGCAAGCGCGGTTGCGTATGAAAAGAAGCTGGAGGGTCTTGGGATTCGGGTATACAAGCACTACCCCATTGAGGGCTACCCTGCCAATATTCCCCATATTGTGAGCGAGGACGGCTTTGGGAAGAATGATTATATTGAGACAGAGCGTTCTCTGGTGGTGATTACTGCACCCGGCCCCGGCAGCGGCAAGATGGCAACCTGCCTTTCTCAGCTTTACCATGAAAACAAGCGCGGCGTGAAGGCGGGCTATGCGAAATTTGAAACCTTCCCCATTTGGAATATTCCCCTGCGCCACCCGGTTAATCTGGCATACGAGGCGGCAACGGCGGATTTGAATGACGTGAATATGATTGACCCCTTCCATCTGGAGGCGTATGGAGAAACAACCATCAACTACAACCGTGATGTAGAGGTATTCCCTGTGCTGAACGCAATGTTTGAGCAGATTTACGGGGAATCTCCTTATAAATCCCCTACGGATATGGGCGTAAACATGGTCGGGAACTGTATTTTTGACGATGAAGCGGTTTGTCAGGCGGCAAGAACGGAAATCGTCAGAAGATACTACAAGGCACTCTGCGACCACAGAAAGGGACTCTTGGCGGACGATGTGATTTATAAGTTGGAGCTTCTGATGAAGCAGGCGGGCACAAGCATTGCCGACAGAACGGTTGTGGCGGCGGCAAACAGGAGAGCAGAGGAAACAGGCGATCCTGCTGTGGCAATCGAGCTGCCGGACGGGACAATCGTGACGGGCAAAACAAGCGCACTTCTGGGGGCATCCTCCGCAATGCTTTTGAATGCACTGAAAAAGCTGGCAGGAATTGCAAAGGAAGTGAAGCTCATTGCACCTGAAATTATCGAACCGATTCAGAAGCTGAAGGTTGGACATCTGGGCAACAGAAATCCGCGCCTGCATACGGATGAGGTGCTGATTGCGCTGAGTATTTGTGCGGTGAATGAGCCAAAGGCGGCATTGGCGCTGAAGCAGCTGGAAAAGCTGAAATGCTGCGAGGTACATTCGACGGTAATCCTGTCCTCTGTGGATGAAAATGTATTCAAGAAGCTGGGCATCAACCTGACCTGTGAGGCAAGATACGAAACAAAGAAGCTCTTCCATAGAAATTAAATATAAGGCCGAAGGCAGGACTTTGACACCCTAAGTCGAAATCAGGATTTCGACTTGCTAAGACAGAGGAATAAACAGACGAGTTCCATCAGCTTAAAAGCCTCGAAACTCGCTGTTTTCCTCGTCGGAAATGAATTCCGACTGCGGATTCTATTTGGGAAACGGATTTGTTTCCCAAGCCCTTCCGCTGTCTCAAAACTACTTTGTCTACAGTCTGAAGCGTACTTCTTTACGAGGTACGCTTATTTTTTGTCCAAAAGCTGTAGGACGGCAAGAAGGATTAAAATGCCGCCGGACAGGAGCGACCAAAGGCTTTCCTTCGGGGCAGGGGAGAGGATGAGCCTTGTGCCGCATTTTTCGCCCAACGCGAGGAAAAATGTCTGAAAGAGGGCAGAAAAGAGGGGCAGGAGCGTCACATTTATCCCTCCTGCGGCAGCACTCAGCCCGATGGCAAAGGAATCCACAGAAAGCAGAAGCCCAAGGAGAAGGGCTTCCTGCGGCTCAATGAGGGAGGAGGCGTTTTTATCGCAGAGGGAGGGGGAATGCAGGGGCGAAGTCTCCTTCCGCTTTCCTTGCCCCATGCCTTGCAGACAAAGCCACACACCGAAGAAAAGAAGGAGCATGGGAGAAAACCGCTCCGCCAGATGCGCGGGGAAGACTGCTGCAAGCCGCCGCCCTGCAAAAAGAAACAGCTCCATCATGAGAAAGGCTTCTATCGTGAGCAGAAGAAGGGCGGACGGGCGAAAACGGATGCTGCGCAGACCATAGGAAAGACCGATGCCCAGCGCATCCAGACTGAGGGAAAACGCCAGCAAGAGAGAAAAAAGCATGGATAACACCTCCTGCTAACCATCCTATGCGGATGGTCTTTTTTTGCGCTTGTCCGCATAGACTGGGAAAAAAGACAAGCAGAAAAACAAAAGACGGAGCGTGAGGATATGGAATGGTGGAGCATGACACCGACAGAGGTGCTGAAAAAATTGCGGACGGAGGAACGGACGGGATTAAGCGAAAACGAGGCACAAAAGCGGCTGGAAACGGACGGAAGGAACAGAACGGAGCAGGGAGAGGGCAAAAAGGGCTTCCGGCGGCGGTTTCTGGCGCAGTTTAATGATTTTATGATACTTCTGCTGATTGGGGCGGCAGTGGCTTCGGTTGCGATTTCCTATTGGAACGGTGAGAAGGATTTTCTGGATGCGGCAATCATTCTGGCGATTGTGGCACTGAATGCATTTCTGGGCGTTTTGCAGGAGAGCAGAGCGGAAAAGGCATTGGAGGCATTGAAGGCACTTTCTGCGCCAAAGGCAAGCGTGCTGCGAAACGGCGAGGAGAAGGAAATTCCTGCGGAGGAGGTAGTGCAGGGGGATATCCTTTTGCTTGCGGCAGGGGATTATATTTGCGCGGACGGGCGGATTCTGGAAAACCAAGGGCTGAAAACGGAGGAAAGCGCGATTACGGGGGAAGCACTTGCGATTGAGAAGGAGGAGGGTGTTCTGGCAGAGAAAGCACTGCCGGGCGACCGCAAAAACATGGTGCTTGCAGGAAGCTACGTTCTGGCGGGGAGAGGCACGGTTGCGGTGACGGCAACGGGCATGGCGACCGAAATTGGACAGATTGCAGCCCTTTTGGCGGAGCAGGAGGAGCGCGAAACGCCCTTGCAGAAAAAACTGGGGGAGACAGGAAAGCTGCTTGGCATGGGGGCGCTGATTATCTGCGGCATTATCTTCGGGATGGGGCTTTTGCGAAGGCAGCCGCCGTTTCCGATGTTTATGACCTCTGTGAGCCTTGCGGTGGCGGCAATTCCCGAAGGACTGCCTGCGATTGTGACGATTGTGCTTGCAATTGGGATGCAGCGGATGGCAAGGAAAAATACGATTATCCGCAGACTGCCTGCGGTGGAAACCTTGGGGAGCGCAGAGGTCATCTGCTCGGATAAGACGGGGACGCTGACGCAAAACCGCATGAAGGTGACACGGCTTGCGGCAATCGGGAAGGGCTTGGAGCAGGACGAGGAAAAGCGAAGATTCATTCTGACGCTGTTTACGCTTTGCAATGATGTGAAGCGGCAGGGGACAAAAATCATTGGGGAGCCGACGGAAAAGGCACTTGCGGAGGCGGCAGAGGAAGGCGGGGTATCGCTCAAGGGGCTTTGGAAGGAAATGCCCAGAATCGGCGAGGTACCGTTTTCCTCGGAGCGAAAGCTGATGACAACGGTGCATCCCAGTGGGGGGAAATGGATTTCTGTGACGAAGGGGGCACCCGATATTCTTTTTGAGAAATGCGCATACTGCCTGGATGGCGGCAGACAGGCTGTATTTGATGGCAGAAGAAAAAGCGAGGCAAGGCTGAAAAACGGCGAGATGGCGGCAAATGCCCTGCGCGTGGTGGCGGTGGCGTTTCGGGAATGGGACGAGGAGCCGCTCTTTTTTACGGCGGAGGAGCTGGAAAGGGATCTGGTATTTGCAGGGATGGCAGGGATGATGGACCCGCCGAGACCGGAGGCGCAGGCGGCAGTGGAGATTTGTCAAAGGGCAGGGATTCGTCCTGTGATGATTACGGGAGATCATGCGCTGACAGCACAGGCGATTGCCGCAGAGCTTGGGATTTACCGTGCAGGGGATACCGTGCTGACGGGGCAGGAGCTGGAACAGATGTCGGACGAGGCGCTGGAGCGGGCGGCGGAGGATTGTACGGTTTTTGCGCGCGTTTCGCCGGCACATAAGGTGCGGATTGTGAAGGCGTTTCAGAAGGAGGGGCGCGTGGTTGCCATGACGGGGGACGGCGTGAATGATGCGCCTGCGCTTAAGGCGGCGGATATCGGCTGTGCGATGGGGAAAAACGGCACAGAGGTTGCCAAGGGTGCGGCAGATATGATTCTGATGGATGATAACTTTGCGACAATCGTGGAGGCGGTGCGCGAGGGACGCGGCATTTATGAAAACATCCGCAAGGCGGTGCATTTTCTGCTTTCGAGCAACATTGGCGAGATTATGACGATTTTCGTGGCGATGTGCTTTGGCTGGGCAACGCCGCTTTTGCCGATTCAGCTGTTATGGGTGAACCTTGTGACGGATTCCCTGCCTGCGATTGCACTGGGGGTTGACCCTGCGGACGCGGACAGCATGGAGCAGCCGCCACGGAGGGGAAATTCCCTCTTTTCGGACGGCATGGTGAGCAGGATTGCCTTAGAGGGGGCGATGATTGGGATGCTGGCACTGCTTGCCTTCGGGATCGGGCATATTTATTTTGACGAGGAAGGGGCATATATTACAGGGCGGACGATGGCGTTTGCGGTGCTTTCGCTTTCGCAGCTGATACACGCCTTTAATATGCGGTCGGAGCATTCGCTGTTCCGGATTTCGCCCTTGGGGAACCCGATGCTACTGCTGGCGTTTTTTATCGGGTGTCTGATGCAGATTGGGGTGATTATGGTGCTGCCGCTGGCGGAGATTTTCAAGGTATGTCCGCTGAATGGGAAGGAATGGCTTGTGGTTGCGGCGTTGGCATTGGCACCCTTGCCGATTGTAGAATTAGAAAAGCTGTGCGACAGGCGGCGGAGAAAAAAATGAAAAAATTGTTATCATTTTTACTTATCGCGCTTGCGTTGGCTCTTTGAATTCTGTATAATAGAAGAAACCAAAGAAAAGGGAGGTTCCCCTCATGAAAGTTGATGTTTCGTTAGATTTATATCGTATTTTTTGTGCAGTTGTCCGCACGGGCAATATGTCTGCTGCGGCAAGAGAGCTCTTTATTTCACAGCCTGCGGTAAGCATGTCCATTCGTCAGCTGGAGGACCGCATGGGCAGTCCGCTTCTGGTGCGTACGGCGAAGGGGGTTTATCCCACCGCGGAGGGCAAGCTGTTATATACCTATCTGGAGCAGGCGTTGGGACTGATTCAGGCGGCGGAGGAAAAATATTATCAGATGGTACACATGGAGATGGGGGAGCTCAAGATTGGCGCGAGTGATACGGTCATTGCCAATTTCCTGCTGCCTTATCTGGAAAAGTATCATAAGCTGTATCCCGATATCAATATTAAGGTGACGAATAAGACAACCTACGAATCGCTCAGGCTGCTGAGAAACGGCAGTGTGGATGTCTGCTTTATCAATTTGCCGATTGCGGAGGATGAGGATTTAGAGGTAACGCCCTGCATTGAAATTCATGATGTTCTGGTGGGGGGCGAGCGGTATCGGATGCTTGCGGAGATGGGCATGGAGTTGAAGGATTTGCCGAAATATCCCCTGCTTTTATTGGAGGATTTGAGCAATTCGCGCCGCTATATTGACCGCTATGCAGAGGAAAACGGCGTAGTGCTGAACCCGATTCTGGAGCTGGGGAGCAGTGATTTACTGGTAAGCTTTGCGGAAATCAACCTTGGACTGACGTATGTGATCGAGGAGTTTACGCAGAGGGAGCTGCAGAACAAGCACCTGTTTGAGATTCCCGTGGAACCGCCCGTACCGAAGCGGAGCATTGGGATGGTGCGGCTGAAAAATGTGGCAATGCCGCATGCGTTAAAGGGATTTATCGACCTGATTGAGTTTCCGAAGGAAAAGAATTAAATGAAATTAAATCGAAATCGGGATTTCGGTGTGTTATTGATGAAAAAATTATCAATAGCAGTGTTGACAAAGTAAAAATAATGCGTTAATATATGAACAGATATTCATATAAGAAAAGGAGCGAGCCATGAAGGAGACACCGATGCAGGAAGAATTTGATATGGAAAAGGAACTGCAGCAGGAGTTTATTCAGGAGCTGGCAGAATTTTTCAAGATTTTCGGGGATGCGACCCGTATCCGCATTTTGCAGACCCTGCTGGAGGGGGAGCGAAATGTGGGGGATTTGGCAGACGTACTGGAAATGAGCCAATCCGCTGTGTCGCATCAGCTGCGCGTACTGCGGCAGAATGATCTTGTAAAATACCGCAAGGAGGGCAAAACCGTGTTCTATTCTCTGGACGATGAGCATATTCGGATGGTTCTGGAGCAGGGCATGACGCATCTGCGGCATAAGCGTGGATATCACGAATAAAAAAGGAATAGGCTGTAATGATATAGGTGTAAGGATATCTGAAAATTACAGCCTAAATTTTCAAATGTTATATGAACAGTTATTCAAACGAACAAATGAAAAAGCAAACAGCGAAAAAAGAGGTGTGACTATGGCTGAAATGAAGGTAGCATTAAAAGGGTTGACCTGCGCGAACTGTGCGGGAAAGATTGAGGATACGCTTTCTAAGCTTTCTGAAACGCAGGAGGTTTCCATCAATCTGCTGCGGCAGGAAATGACAGTAAAGCTTGCGCCAAATGCTTCGGCAGAGGAAATGCAGGAAACGGTGGAACGGGTGGTGCATAAATTTGAGCCGGAGGTAGAGGTTGCCTTTTTGCAGGGGCAGAAGGCAGAGCATCATCATGCGCATCATGAGCATTGCGGCTGCGGCTGTGAGGAGGATGACGATGATGACGATTGCTGTGCCTGTGGCTGTGGCTGTGGACATGACCATGCGCATGGGGATGAGAATGTGTTCGGCAGAAAATTTTTTCTGCGCTTTGGCATAGGTCTGGCTGTTTTCCTTGCGGCTGTTTTCCTGCATGAGGGAACGATCCGCACGATTCTTTATATCTGCGCATATTTGATTTTCGGGTATGATGTTCTGCTGCGTGCGGTGAAGCATATCGGACAGGGGAAGGTTTTCGATGAAAACTTCCTGATGTCTTTCTCTACGATTGGCGCGCTTTACCTTGGGGAAATGGCAGAGGCTGTTTTCGTTATGCTGTTCTATCAGGTGGGCGAGGCATTCCAGGAATATGCGGTGGCACGTTCCAGAAAATCCATCACGGCACTGCTGGATATCCGTCCCGATTTTGCACATTTAATCGTGGATGGCGAGGAAAGGAAGGTAGACCCTTCTCTGGTGCAGGTGGGGGATATGATTCTGGTAAAGGCAGGGGAAAGAATCCCTCTGGACGGGGTAATCACGGAAGGACATGCGATGCTGGATACTGCGGCACTGACAGGCGAATCCCTGCCTCGTTCTGTAGGCGCAGGAGATCAGGTGCTCAGCGGCTGCATCAATATGGACGGCAGTCTGAAGGTTCGCGTAGAAAAGGGCTTTGGCGAATCTACGGTGATGAAGATTCTGGAAATGGTGGAAAACGCATCTGCAAAGAAATCCAAGACGGAGAAATTCATCACACGCTTTGCAAGAGTTTATACACCCATTGTGGTTCTGCTGGCGGTTCTGGTTGCGGTTCTGCCGCCGTTGGCAGGGCTTGGGAAATTCTCCCTGTGGTTCGGCAGAGCATTGGTATTCTTAGTTGTTTCCTGTCCCTGTGCATTGGTATTGTCTGTGCCGCTGACGTATTTCGCAGGCATCGGTGCGGCATCCAAGTGCGGGATTCTGGTAAAGGGCGGCGGCGATTTGGATACGCTGAGCCGACTGAAAACGGTTGTTTTTGATAAAACAGGGACGCTGACAAAGGGCAGATTCTCTGTAACGGAGGTGAAGGGCGATGTGCTGAAGCCGGCGGCAATCGGGGAAGCAATGAGCAATCACCCCATTGCACAGGCAATCGTACAGGCATACAAAGGCGAGCTTCCTGCGGCACAGGGCTATCAGGAGCTGGGCGGCTACGGGATTTCCTACGAGCTGGACGGCGAAACGGTTCTCTTGGGGAACAGCCGTCTGATGGAGCATGAAAAAATTGCGTATGAAAAGGCAAACAGCATCGGTACGGTGGTTTATGTTGCAAAGGGCGGCAAATTCTTAGGGTACATTCTGGTTGCGGATACGCTGAAGGAAAACATTGCCGATTCTCTTGCGGCGTTGCGCAAGCAGGGGATTCGGAAGATGGTTATGCTGACGGGCGACAGAAGGGAAACGGCGGCGGCTGTGGCAGAGGAGCTGCGGCTGGATGAATTCCACAGCGAGCTGCTGCCCGAAAACAAAGTGGAATGGATGGAAAAGCAGAAGGGCGCAGAAGGCGACAAGACGGCGTTTGTGGGGGATGGCATCAACGATGCACCTGTATTGGCGGCGGCTGATCTGGGGATTGCTATGGGGGCGATTGGTTCCGATGCGGCAATCGAGGCGGCGGATGTTGTGCTGATGGATGATGATATCGGTAAGCTGGCAGTCGGCATGAAGGTTGCAAGAAGCACAAGAAGGATTGTAAACCAGAACGTGACCTTTGCACTGGGCTTTAAGATTCTGGTGCTGTTGCTTTCCATTCCCGGCATTGCGACGATGTGGATGGCGGTATTTGCGGATGTCGGTGTTTGCGTACTGGCAATTCTGAATGCAATGCGGAAGAAGGCTTAAGCCGAGAGGGTTCGACAGAAAAAAACAGGGTATCCACGGATACCCTGTTTTTTATTGCTCTTTTGGAATGATTTTTTTTACGTTTTTCTCGAATTTTGCTCTGGGCAGCATGACCATGTGTCCGCAGCCGCAGCATTTGATGCGAAAATCAATGCCGGTTCTGAGGATTTCCCACTGGGCAGAGCCGCAGGGGTGACTTTTTTTCATCTGCACAATATCTCCGACAGAAAAATCCATACGTTACGCCTCCTTCATCAAATGGACAACCTGCTGGGGGAAGGGGATTTCGATGCCCTCTGCATCAAAGCGGTTTTTGATGCGGCGGCGCAGCTCCGCTTCCACAGCGTAATTCATTTTTACCTTGCATTTTGCTACAATTTTAATGGTAACGGCGGAATCATCCAGACCGATGACACCTGCAACGGTGGGGGTTTCCAGCACAGCCTCCATATCTGCGGTTTTCTGCATCTCATCCTGCAGAACGGCAATGGCGCGGTCGATGCTTTCGCCATAGGCAATGCCGACGGTGACAACGGCGTTGATAAATTCGCGGCAGTTATTGGTGACCGTACCGATAGAGCCATTCGGGATGATATGCACAGCGCCGCCGAAATCGCGCAGCTTTGTGGAACGCAGGGTGACGCTTTCGACCGTACCCGTAATGCCCTGAATGGTGACGATATCCCCGACGGCGTAATGGTCCTCAAAGAGGATGAAGAAGCCCTCCATCATATCTCCTGCGATGCTCTGCGCGCCCAGACCAATGGCAACCGAGCCTGCGGAGGCAATGACAACGAGGGATTCTGAGGAAACACCCAGCTGCTTTAAAATAGACATCAGCCCGATGAAATAAATCACATATTTCAGGATGCTGCCTGTGACGGTGCTGAGAGTTTTTGCTTTTCTTTCGGACATGGAAAGCTTTTCGCGCTGTACCTGTGTCCGCAGGAATTTATTGACCAGCTTACTGGAAATGCGAATCATGAGCCAGCAAAGAAAGAGCGTGAACAGAATTTCCAGAAGCTTGATGCCCAAATTGACGGCACCATTGATGGCTGTGGATTTGGCAAGGAAGCCAAGCCCTAAATCCTTCGCAAGCTCCGTGCTGTTTAAATCAGAGGAAAGAGACGAGGTTAGATCATTGATAACATCCATGCTTCTTACCTCCTTGCCTGTTGATATTCTGCCGCCGCCTTCAAGAAGGCAGAGAACAGCAGCCCCATTTCCTCTGTTTTCATTGCCTCGGGATGCCACTGCACGCCGACGGCGAAGCGGTTATCCTTATGCTCAATGGCTTCAATCAGACCATCCGCACTGCGGGCAGAGACAATAAAGCCCTCCCCAAGCGTGGAGCAGGACTGATGATGCAGGGAATTGACAACGGTGCGTTTATTTTCCCAGAGGTCGGTTAAAAGGGTGTTGTCCTCGACAAAAATGCTGTGTGTGCCATAGGAACGGGGTGCCTGCTGGATATGCTTGAGGGTTGTGCCTGCCTGCACGCCGATATCCTGATAGATGCCGCCGCCCTTGACGATATTCATGACCTGCATGCCGCGGCAGATGCCAAGCATGGGCAAATCCTTTTCCAGCGCAGCCTCGCAGATGCGCATTTCACAGGCATCACGGAGGGGGTTAATTTCGCCGCTCTGACAAAGGGGTTCCTCTCCGAACAGGAGCGGATCGATATCACCGCCGCCGGTCAGCAGAAGTCCGTCCAGAAAGGGGGGCAATGCCTGATGGGGAAGGAGCACGATGGGACAGCCGCCTGCCTTTTCGATGGCAAGGACATAATCCTCACTGAGGGTATATTCCTTTTTTTCGTAAGAATAATTCGGCGCAATGCCGATAATCGGTTTTGTGTTCATTGGTTACACCTCTTACTTTCTTTTTCTCTCCTCAGTATACAGAAGATGCTCTTTTTTTGCAACGGAAGGATGGGAAAATCGGCTTCGACTTGCAGAGTGTATACAGTTTGTGGTATAATTCGTATGCGAGATAAAAACCAAACGGCTGAAGTATGCGGACAGATATCCGCGAGACAACAGAAACGGAGATGACAACGAAATGAAAACCATTGGCATCATTGGTGCAATGTCGGAGGAAATCACATATTTAAAAGAGAAAATCGAGATTGTGACGACAAAAAATATCATCGGGCTGGATTTCCATGTGGGGAAATATTGCGGCAACAGCATTGTGCTGGTCATCAGCGGCATCGGCAAGGTGAATGCGGCTGTCTGCACACAGGTGCTGATTGACCATTTCGGTGTGGATTATATCATCAATACAGGCTGTGCGGGGGCAATTCACCCCGAACTGGGCATTGGAGATATCCTCATTTCCACGGACGCGGTACAGCATGACATGGATGTTTCTGCGCTGGGCGACCCAATCGGGACAATTCCCCGCCTGGCGGAAAGCTATTTCAGAGCGGATGAGATGCTGGTGAAGCTGGCGCAGGAGGCTGCGGCGGAAACGGCGGAAAATTATCATGTGATTCTCGGCAGAGTTGCCAGTGGGGATAAATTCATCGGCACAAAGGAAGGCAAGGAGCATATCAAAAAGTATGTGCAGGGGGACTGTGCGGAAATGGAGGGTGCGGCGATTGCCCATGCCTGTTGGCTGAACCGAATTCCCTTTGTTATCATTCGTGCCATCAGCGACAGCGCGGATGAACAGGCGAATATGTCCTATGAGCAGTTTGTGCTTCTGGCGGCAAAGCGCAGCAGTGAGCTGGTGGAAAAAATGCTGGAAAAGCTGGCGTAAAACTGCCTAAAAAAGAGGCGGAAAATTTGGCTTTCCATGGAAGGTATTGCTCTTGTAAAGGGGATTTTCTTCCTGTATAATGCAATCAGAATCAAAAACAATTTGTACGCAAAATATTGATGCGGAAATGATGAAAGTAGGAAAAAAGGAGGCCTTTCAAATGACGGCAAAAACGCATGGGTACATTACAAAAGAGATTGAACTGGAGCAGATTTATCAGTTTATTTTGAAATTTTTTGACCCCGAGGCAAAGGTAAACCGTTACGAGAATCGTTTTGGTGAAAGCAATGAAATGGCTGTATATTTTACCTATAAGGGAGAGGAAAGACGTTTGTTTACAATGGTTTACAAGAGCCGTAAATTCTCCAAAAACGGCGAGAAGAACAGACTGGTTTTCCTGGATTTGGATTATTGGGGGCACAGCGTGGAAATTATGCGTTCCATTCTGTCCTATTTCAGCGGCTGGTTGGATGAAAACGACTGCGATAAGGAGGAAGCATACTTTATCGAGGAGCAGCCGGACGGCGTGACACCCAATATCATAAAGATTACAAGAAAAGAGCTGAACAGAAGACTGGGTGGCATGGTTGTAATCATTGAGGATGACGAAGAAGAAAAATAAGCGGAAAGATAAGAGAGCCGTATTACCTATAGGGGATGCGGCTTTTTTGTTGCTTGTCGAAAAAAGAAAAATGTGATATGGTATAAACGAGGATTATCGCTCGGCGGTTCAGTCACTTCCTGTAAAGGGGGTGATGTTTATGGTTACATACGCTGAATTGTTTCAATATAGCTTAGTAATCATTGGAATTATCACCTTATGCTTTTTGCATAAGAAATGATAAGAAAAAGACCGCCTAACAGAAGTTAGACGGTCAACTACATTATTACGGACTGACCGCCCTTCCACAAGCGGTAATCCTTTTTCATAGCTCTTATCGCCTTGCGTGAAACAGGAAATAAATAAAAAGTGACAGCCTAACAGAAGTTAGACGGTCATTCACAACTATTTCGGACTGACCACCCTTCCACAAGCGGTAATCCTTTCTTACTGCTATGATAGCATAAAGGAAGGGAAAAATCAATCGGAATCGGGCGTTCTTTTGCAGTGTTTTTGCGATTTTTGCGAAAAAACGGTTTTAACGGGGCGGGCTTCTTGCCAGAGCCCCTGTTTTTATGCTATACTAAAAGATAATTTAAATGCAGAAGGGGCGGTGGAGGATATGCCGGAGGAAAAGGATATACGAACCATGATTGACGAGGATATTGACCGCGTGGAACGTGTTTGGGAGGCATCCTCCTATGACAGCGATGCCTTGGAGGAGCTGTTCCGCCTGCTTCTGGAGCATTATGCCGAAAGAATCGAGGGCTTCACGAAGAGGCTGAAGGTCATTCAGCCGTATGAGGATATCGCGGATATGGCGGAGAATTATCGGGAGAACGTGCAGACATTACTGGAGCGGATGAAGCTGTTTCGGGAAAATGGATACAGCAACGAAGGCTTAATCGAATATTCCATTGCCAAGGAGCGAGAGGAGCTGAATTTTAATGCGGATTTTACAACGGTGCGGCTGGAAATCGGCATGATGCAGGGGCTTTCCCTTGCAGAGCGGGAGGATATCATGGTGCATCTGGATGCCATGGAGACCATCTGCGCGCAGGTTACGCCCAAAAAGGAACGCTGGGAAATGCTCAGAGAGCATCTAGTCTGGCTTTCCGGAAAGGATGTAACGGTAGCAATGAAGATATTACCGTTGTTTTTCAGAATAAATTGATGAATAATAGAGAGCGGCAGAGCAAAAGGAAATTTTTCTGCCGCGAAGGAGCGTTTTAATATGAAGAAAGCAGCAAGTTTTGCATTGGGCTGCAAGGTAAATCAGTATGAAAGCGAAGCCATTGCGGAGTTGTTCGCAGAAAAGGGCTATGAAATTGTGGGGATTGATGAAGAAGCGGATGTGTATGTCATCAATACCTGTACGGTAACGAATTTTGGGGACAAGAAATCCCGTCAGCTGATTCGTAAGGTAAAGCGGCAGAATGAAAATGCCATTGTGGCGGTTGTCGGCTGCTATGCGCAGACTGCGCCCAAAGAGCTGATGGAGATTGCAGGCGTGAACCTGGTCATCGGAACGAAGGACAGAGCGCAGATTGTGGAAATGGTGGAGCAGTATGACAGGGCAAACGGCGTGGAAAACCACGTTTCCGATATTATGAAGGAGCGGGTATTTGAGCCGCTTTCCATTCAAAAGCTGGCAAACAGAACAAGAGCCTATCTGAAAATTCAGGATGGGTGTAGCCAGTATTGCTCCTACTGCATCATTCCCTATGCGAGAGGCCCGATCCGCAGCAGAGAGCCGCAGGAGGTTGTGGCTGAGGTAAAGCGTCTGGCGGAGAACGGCTTTAAAGAGGTTGTGCTGACGGGTATCCATGTGGCAAGCTACGGCAAGGACAGAAGGGATACCTCTCTGCTGGATATTCTCAAGCAGGTGCATGAGGTGGAAGGAATTGAGCGGATTCGCTTCAGCTCCATTGAGCCGAATGTGGTGACGGAGGAATTTGCACAGACCATGGCGGCACTGCCAAAGGTCTGCGACCATTTCCATCTTTCCCTGCAGAGTGGCTGCGATAAAACCCTAAAGGAAATGAACCGCAAATATGATACGGAGAAATATCGGCAGGCGGCAGCAACGCTCAGGAAATATCTGCCGAAGGTTGCGCTGACAACGGATATCATTGTCGGCTTCCCCGGAGAAACCGAGGAGGATTTCAGGGAAAGCTATGCCTTTGCGGAGGAAATCGGCTTTGCGAAGATTCATGTATTCCCTTATTCGCCCAAGCGCGGCACACCTGCGGCGGCAAGGAAGGATCAGCTGCTGAATGCGGTGAAATCCGAGAGAAGCCATACGCTCATTCAGCTGAGCGACAGGATGGCGGCAGACTTTCTGGCGGATGCCGTTGGGACGGATGCGGAGGTGCTGTATGAAAGAGCCGTCGGAGAGGGCATCTATGAAGGGCATACCACGAACTACATGAAGGTGCATGGCAGAAGTGAAGCCGACCTGACAAACCGCATTGCGAAAACCCACATCACAAGGGCGGAGGGCGAAATGCTTTTCGGGGATGTTGAGGCATAAGAAAAGGAATTTGTAATAATTATGTAAAGAGAATATGGTTGCAATCGAATTACATTTCGGGTATCATAAAGATAACTGATTTTACAGATAACAGGAAATTTTCCTGTGAATATATTTGGGATATAAGGGGGGCGGCAATGCCGCAGAATGGAGAGTGAAAAATATGGCAAATTTACATGAAACACAATATTTCGGCAGATTGGAAAAAGAACCCGAAAACGAAGCAAAGCGAATCCTGATGGCAGTGAGCAATGCCTTGCGGGAAAAGGGCTATAATCCTGTCAACCAGATTGTAGGCTATATCCTTTCCGGTGACCCGACTTATATCACAAGCTATCAGAATGCCCGTGTGCTGATTCGCAAGCTGGAACGGGATGAGCTTCTGGAGGAGCTGGTAAAGGATTATTTAGACCGTAACGAGTAATCGTCGGGAAAAGAAAGAGGAACCGAATTGCGTATTTTAGGTTTGGATTTTGGTGACAAAACCATTGGTGTGGCGGTCAGCGATCCCTTCGGCTGGACGGCACAGGGCGTGGAGATTATCCGAAGGGAAAATCCCATGGAATTTAAGAAATGTATGCGTAGACTGGCAGAACTGGTGGAACAATACCAGACAGAGACAATCGTTTTGGGCTATCCGAAAAATCTGGACGGCTCCGAAGGGGACAGATGTGTCAAAACAAAGGATTTCTGCGAACGCGTGAAAAGAAGATTTCCCAAGGCAGAGGTTCTGCTCTGGGACGAAAGATTCAGCACCATTGCGGCGGAGCGTTCTCTGCGCGAGGTGGGGCTGAACCATAATCAGAGAAAAAGCGTCATTGACAAGATGGCGGCGGTGCATATTTTGCAGGGCTATCTTGACAGCAAGGCGAAAGGATAAGAATAGAGGAGAATTTTATGGCGGATATTTATGACGAAATCAATGATCTGGAATTTGAAGTGGTTACTATGACAGATGAAAATGGTGATGCAGTGGAGTTTTCCATCATTGATAATGTTGCCTGTGGCGGCGAACGCTACCTTCTGGTAGTGGAAACAGAATTGATGGATGATGATGAAACAGATGCCATCATTCTGAAGGAGGTTTCCATCAATACGGATGATGTGACGTATGAATTGGTGGAGGATGACGCGGAATTTGATCGCGTGGCAGATTTGTTTGCCCAGAAGGCAGAGGATTATACCGTAGAAACGGATGACTGATTAACGAATGTATTAGGGTGATTTTTTGCGGTCTGCAAAGGTCCCTTTTTATACAAAAATGAGCGGAAAAAGAAACAGCAGAATACGGAAGGAAAAACAGCAGCACTCATCGGATTGGAAAAACGGAGCGGAAATGTTTTTGTAATCGTTGAGTATCGACTGCTCTTTTTCTGTTTGCCCTTTTTTGGAAAAGGGACGCTGATTCTGCCGTTTAAAGAGAACTTTTTTACGCCATACTATAAAGAAAATGACAGAGAAAACAAAAAAGGAGGTGTGTTTTTTGGCAGAGAAAAAATCCGCGAAGGAGACAAACGGAAAGGATTCCACGAAGGAAACCAAAACGAGAACAGCAAAGACAAAGGCGGACAGCAGGGCAAAGACAGAGCCGAAGGCGAAAAAGGAGCCGACTGCGAAGATGACGGCGAAACCGGCGGCAAAGCCGAAGCAGCGCACAAAGAGCCGCGCAAAGGCAAAGCCCAAGATGAACCTGAAGGTGATCGCGCTGGGCGGTCTGGATGAAATCGGTAAAAATATGACGGTTCTGGAATATGGCGATGATATTATCATTATCGACTGCGGTCTGGCATTCCCTGAGGATGATATGCTGGGGATCGATCTGGTTATCCCTGACGTGACTTATTTGACAAAAAACATTGACAAAATCAAAGGGATTGTATTAACGCACGGACACGAGGATCATATCGGCGCATTGCCCTATATTCTCAAGCAGATTAACGTACCCGTATTCGGGACACTGCTGACACTGGGGCTTCTGGAAAATAAGCTGAGAGAGCATAAAATGCTGGATTCCACAACAAGACATACGGTTGTACCCGGCGAAAAGGTAAAGCTGGGACAGATGGTTGTGGAATTTATCCATACGAACCACTCTATCGCAGACGCGGTCGCACTGGCAATCCATACACCTGTGGGCGTTGTGGTGCATACGGGCGACTTTAAGGTGGACTATACGCCCATTGACGGTGATGTGATTGATCTACAGCGGTTTGCTGCACTGGGCAAGGAGGGCGTTCTCCTGCTGATGAGCGACAGCACCAATGCAGAGAGAAGGGGCTTCACGATGTCCGAAAAGAACGTGGGGAAGGTGTTCGAGAAGATTTTTGAGGAAACACCGAAGAACCGTATCATGGTTGCGACCTTCTCCTCAAACATCCATCGTATTCAGCAGGTTATCAATGCGGCATATATGTACGGCAGAAAGGTTGCCATTATCGGTCGCAGTATGGTCAATGCGGTGAAAACGGCATCCGAGCTGGATTATCTCTGGATTCCGCCCAGAACGCTGATTGATATTAATGAAACAAGAAATTATCGGGACGATCAGCTGGTTATCATTACGACAGGCAGCCAGGGGGAGACAATGTCTGCCCTGTCCCGTATCGCATCCGGCGAGCATAAGCAGATTAACGTAAAGCCTGATGATAAAATTATCATCAGTGCATCTGCCATTCCGGGGAATGAAAAAAGCATTTCCCGTGTGGTGAATGAGCTGCTGAAAAAGGGCGCAAACGTGGTTTATGGAGATATTGAGGATATCCACGTTTCCGGTCACGCCCGTCAGGAGGAGCTGAAGCTGATGCTGGCGCTGACAAAGCCGAAGTTCTTCATGCCTGTGCATGGGGAATTCATGCACCTTTCCTGTCACAAGAATTTGGCGATTTCCATGGGGATGGATAAAAATGACATCTTCGTGATGAAGCTGGGTGAGGTGCTGGAGGTCAACAAAAATGAGGCGAAGGTTACCGGAACTGTGCCTGTGGGACAGATTATGGTAGACGGCTTGGGCGTTGGCGATGTCGGCAATATCGTTCTGCGTGACAGAAAGCATTTGTCACAGGATGGACTGATGGTGGTTGTGGTTTCCATGGACCGAGAAATGGGGACGATTGTTTCCGGCCCCGATATTATTTCCAGAGGGTTTGTATATGTCCGCGAGGCAGAAAATCTGATGGATGAGGCGCGCGCCTGCGTGTTGGATGCGCTGCTGAAATGCGAGGAAAAGAATGTTACAAGCTGGAATTATATCAAGGGTGTCATTAAGGATACGCTGAAAAATTATATCTGGCAGAAAACAAAGAGAAGTCCGATGATTCTGCCGATTATTATGGAAGTATAAAAGAAAACACTTCTTC
>OGZG01000116.1_pt1 | contig 51003 bp, 45 predicted proteins | sample 1576781 | NCBI WGS metagenome assembly OGZG01 (sample SAMEA3541502, study PRJEB24748) | human gut metagenome | biome: human gut; feature: human-associated habitat; material: faeces | place: China | collected 2012 | reverse complement strand
CCAGTTGGCTCATATTCTGATACTAATTCAAAATGATCCATATAACTTCTCCCTTATGAAATATCTTTTATCTTTTCATCTATGCATGATTCTGACTGCTCCCACGGGCAAGCCCGTGGGGTTCTGATTGCCAAGTGTAGCTTGTAATCGTACATCATTTGCAGACTTTGGAATTACAAGTGTAAATCTATTTGAATCAGGACTTTCATTATCAAGCAGTCCAACAACCACATTAACGATAATTTTCTGCTTTGCAGCAAGGAAGTACAGTCAATCTCCCTTATTATTCAGTTGTTAAGCTATTTTAATTCCGCTGTTTAATACTTTAATCTTATGAGCCTTGATCCATTCGATCAGGGCTTTTTCTTTTTTATAGCAATCATCAAACTCTGTTATGCATTTATGTTTATCTATCTTCTGTATCTTGTGATCGTAACAGTAAAGCAGGAATGATGAATACCAATCCCTTTGTACCTCAGTACCATTTTGTAGCTTATACAATCGGTCAGATAGTTTCTTTTTGATATAGTCATCAACCGTATGGTCATACTGTGAGGCTCTGTAACTATTTGGTACTTCTATATAGGTCCCACCAGTTATCTTAAACTTTTTCTCCACTGTAGTCTGGAATCCAGAAGGACATCGGTTCTTTATGGATTTACCAAAACGCTTTTTCTTATTGAACTTGCCCTTATCGTTTTTTGTGGTTTCTTTGGCTCGTTTCATGAGCTTGCTTGCATTTTTAGGTTCTGTGACAAATGTATCCCCGAGACTTCGCAGGTGGTTAGCATCTTCATTTATTGCAAGCTGTCTATTTACTGCATTGATACGGCATAATTCAGAATGTTTTGCTTTCAGTTTCTTATAATGATTTGAATATTTCCAGCTCCTGTAACCTTTCTTAACAGTACCATCTGTATTATAATTTTGAGAATTCGTGGATCGTCTTGACCGATCCATAGCACGATAGAGCAGCCGTTCTTTTCGTTCAGAAGTTTGTATGCTGTTACCTCGTTCTGAAAGATTCTTTAAACCGACTTCCGTATCAGATGTATACGCAACCGTCTGTGTGCCAATATCAGCGCCTATCATCCCTTTCCCATACTTGTGACGAAGATTGCCATACTTATCATATTTTACCTTTGCTTTACCCTCGACAGTAAGGTGTAGATATACTCTGTATTTACCCCGTATCATCTTGGGCACAAGGGTTGCATAGCAAGGCCTGTATGTATCTATGCAATAAGCATCTTCTATGAAAGTGTTTACAGCTTTGTGATCCACAATCTCAGATTCGGTAAGATATGTCAAAATGTCATCTGCTTCGTCCTGTTGAAATCTGTCATTTACCTGTATTCCGAAAGCGGTTTTGCCAAGTTTGAATTGCAATTTATCATCTTTTACAGACACAGGAATGCCACGATTTTTCTGTTTTGCACGAATGCAAGGCAGTTCTCCATATTTTGAGAAATGAATGGTATTGCCATTACCATACAGGCATTTTTCAACACCTCGCCAGATATCTTCGGCTTTCGTCAGAGCGAATATAGCATCTATCCCATATTTCTTACCTATCGGTATCATGGATGTTCTGCAATAATCCCATGTAACATGATAGGCTTTCTGCATTTCGTTAAGCTGATTGGCAAGTATCTTGCGTTTTGATTTATCTTCCGTGATTCCATACAGAAACAGTAACTTACGGTATCTCTTTGTACGCAGAAGTTGGTCATAATTCTTTCTCATAAGACGAACAAGCTCATTACCTGCTTTGCGTATCTTATCAGAAAGACTCATCAAAAAAAGAACTACCGAAGTAATTCTTTTTTAAGCAAAATATCAATTTGCAATATCAATCCCAATCATAAGTGGTTCGATACTCTTGTCTATTCAATAACTCTACTTTTTATAGCAAATATTCTAGGCATTTTCCTGCGAAGAAACAAATGCTCTAATCTCTTCCAATTTATTTCTAATTGCTTCCATCTCTTTTTTAAGAGACTCTTTTGAAATATCTATGGCTGGTTGAAATATATTCATGTTTCCTTCAAAGTGATTAAACTCATTGAGAAGTGTCTTTCTACTTGTAAAAAATACTCGATACTCTCTCATTCTTTCAAAATTCGGATCATTTTCATTGCATCTAAATGCTTTCTGAATTATTTGATTTAACATCATCATATCATCTGTACGAAGATGAAAAACATCAACCAGTTCCTTTTCAACTTTCATACGTAAATGATAATAAATAAGTGTCTGTTCAAGAGTATCTGACAATAATGGATATTGAGTCTTATCAAGAATATCCAAAGCACTATAATCAACTTCAAGAATATCAGAAACACTAATTATTTCTTCACCATCAAATATATTTCCAAAAAGCGAATTGTAAACGGAAAGAACATCCAAGCTATTATTAGTTCCATACCCATGCATGATTCCCGAAAGTTGGCCATAACGATCATCTGAATCCAAACTAATATGAGCATACCCACGCATAAATGGAACCATCGCCATCAAAAAATGTCTTCTATTATGTATATTATCTACCAGTTCATTGTTTTTGTTTTGAAAAAAGGATACTAAATCGTGAAGATTAATTAGTAACTTCTTTTCTTTCTCTGAAACTGAAATAAATCCATTTGTCCCATCCAAAATGTTATTCATTATATACAAATTGAAACAATTGTTAAGTTGAACATCTAACAAACGAATCAAATCCGTATTATGAGTAAGAACCAGTTGTTTCTTATTTTCCAAAAATTTGATAATGCAAAATGCAATCTTATTTTTATAAACAGAATCCAAACTTGATATGGGATCGTCCAAAATGACATATTCTTTATCCGAGTGTCTTGCAAGTAAAAACTCAAAAGTCAAAGAGATAAAATTTTGTTCCCCCCTACTTAGTTCCATGTCCTTTGGATCCGTTCCGAGCAAAGCTTTATCCCCTATCATTAACTTATAGTTCCTATCATTTTCTTCGTCTCGAATAATAGTAATATCTTTTCCTATGTTCTCACTTATAATATTCTCAATAAACATGAGTTCCTCGGAATCAAGTTCAGGTTGGCTCTCTGTCAATTGAGCATGTTCATCATAGTCACTAAAGAAATTTGTATCGTCAAAACAATGGCACAAAATGTTAATCATTTCGTCACCTATTGTAATAATATGCCGTTTTAGATTTTCTTGCAATTCAATTAGTTCAGTTGGTTCTCCATCTGCAATAAACGCACTAACAATTCTTTTAATTTCGAATGGGTCTTCGTTATTTAAAGAACTATCGCAGACAACTTTATCCAAAATTTCTTTTGTTTTTGAGTCAAGATTATTGTATATGTTATTTCTATTTTCTTTCTTGCTTTCAAGAAGTTCACTCCCGTCGGATATGTGACTGTCACAAACCACACATGAATCGAGTTGATGATATTTCTTCAATATACCAATTGCATCATCATGCCGCTCAATTAAGATCGTATTTTCATCTGGCAAAATTTCATATGGATGAATTGAAATAATTTTCTCTATTACTTTCGGCTTGGCAAGATCATTAATTACAAAACCTCTTTTATCAGCATCCAGTTCTACAAGATTAGGAATATTGGCTTCATCTCGAATAAATTCAACAAACTTATCTTTATCAATGTCTTTTCCTCTTTGCCGAGAATTTACAATACTACGGATAAACGGATAAGCTGTTTGGTGTACCGTATCTTGCAAAGACTGCATGTGTACGAGTATACAATCTCCTACTTTCGACACCTTGTAATCTGTTTTATATTTAGAACTGAGTTGACTAAATGCATTTTGATATGCCACACTAAGCCTATCTCTTAATTCATATTCTCTACGAATTTGTGCACCTATCAAATAGTCCGTAGTTTTTCCACGAATTACGTTTCTATTTAATTGATCGTGTATAACATGAAAAGTTCCCGTCTCAGGTTTAATTTCATTTCCATACTCATCCGCAGCAACAAATTTCCTACTCTCATCTGTTACTTCTGTATCAAGCAAACTAGCCAAACTTGATTTTCCTGTTCCATTAGGTGCATATACAACAGCAATTCCGCCTGCTGTTTGCATATGTTTAAACTCAATTGTTCCATTTAAATCAGTAAGGCAAAGGAAATCATCACAAAATATTTCGCCACTTTTAATGGTTGAAAAAGTTATTTTCATCGAACCCCTCCTTATATCGGTATTATGTTATGTTTTTCTCACATATGTTTTTCTTCTATAGTAACATATCCTTTTCAGCACATACTAAAAAGGATATGTCCTGATTTGCTGCTTCTGCGTCTCCACTCTGTTCAACTGCTCCTCAAACCATATTGAAGCTTCTTGAATAATTACAATCACCTCATCTCTAATTCTCTTTGCCTCACCATAACTTAAGTCTTTAGATGTAATTTTTTTCTTTAATTTGATAAGTTCTTTTTTCTTTTCGTTGAAGTCAAAATCAATCTTCTTTAAAAATTTCCTTAAAATAAAGTAATCAAGTTTTTTTATTTCCTCAACATATTCAATACCGGCATTGATTGTCACATGTGCACAATTTGAATAATTACAAGGCTCTTCATTGATTACGTTAAGGGATCTGTCTGGAAATGAATCATATACTTTTTTCAAAATATTGTATAAGTTCGATAACTTCTTAACTTTTATTGCAATATTCTCCTTTGCTTGACTTCGAACATTTCCTAACACAAATACTATCATGCCTGTAAGAACTCCTGCACCACATGATTGTAATAATGACGCCCACCATTCAAGGCGAAGGAATTTGAACAGAAAATAAGATATCCCGAAACATCCTATTGCACAAAGAAGCAATGAAATGTACCACTTAATAATGGGTAATTCCATATAGCTTTTTTTTCGCTCTTTTCTATAATACTTTAATATAGAGTTTCGCATTGAATTTTTCTTTATAATTTTTTTAATCATACTGAGTACCTCTTCTCCTGCATTTCCTATTCATATATCTGCTTATATTTCATAAATCCCACTTTATTTTTTGAGGGTCAACATGAAACCAAGACATTAAATATGTCTCCAACTCTTGTATATACAATCTCAGTTCATCAAAAAAACAACTAGAAGATTTCCCATCAAAGCAGCTTTCAACTAATCCGAAAAATTTCAATTTCTCATTATAATACTCTTTCGAAATAGCTGGCACACCATCATAGCACAAATCATAATGCATCATACAATTCCGAAAATTTGACGGAAACAGTTTCTTTCCATTTTCCAACAAGATAGATACATCATCCGAAAACAAGTTTGAATTGCTACTATCGAAATGTTGTTTGATTTTTCTAAGCCCTTGCCATGCGTAATGAGCAACAATATATTCTATACGCATAAACCATTGGTCGTCACAAGACACTCCCTTTGAGAATAAATGTTCAACGCAATTAATCGTAGATAAAATATGGAGAATCAACAGATTTACTTCCTTTTTATTCGTCTTTGCAAAAAAAGAATTTCGTCTGTTTGTATTTATGTCTTGATATCCCAAACGGACTGAAACATTACCTTTCTTTTCCCAAAGCTGAATTATATCCATATTGGAAACGGCTGTCAATGTATTGGCTAAATTTTCCGCCAACATTTCTCCCATTTCAAAAGCAATTTCTTGTTGAATTGTTAAATTCACAGTTGGAACATTCAAAAAATAATTCAGCTGTTGTGAATTACCAATAATGCAATTTCTCTCATCAAAAAATACCCCTAAATTATAATGAATGTTCCAGTTTTTCATAAACGAAAATCTTAATCGGTTCCTAAAAATCTCATCTTGATGTTTATCGGACCGCAATACTTCTCGTACTCCTTTGCTATACCTGCCCGAATAAAGTTTCAACCCATTTCTTATATCTGATATTTTTTCGTCTACTTCATCGTTCATTATTTTTTCACCTAAAAAATCCTGTGCAGAACGACAATATAATGCTATATACGGAATTATTGATAATGAAACAATGGAATTATTACAATATACTCCTAAAAGCTGAGTTATTGATTTACCATCTAACTCCACTAATTGTAAAGCCTTTTCATTTAATAACTCAGACAACGAATCTCCTATGCTCATATCTTTCCTCCAAAATATGCATATTATCACTTCTTACAGTTAGGCTCATTCCATTCCTATAAATTCCAACTTTTTCAATGATATCGTCAATATCTCTTTTCTATTATACACCCATCCACCCCCAAAAAAAAGAACTTTATCTCTTCCTTTGCTGTAAATGCTCCTCCTTTTTTTCTTGGATTTCTCTCCTGGCTTTGATAACTACCGGGGCAACATCCTGATTTCCATATTCTTCCTGATAACAGATATGTTCTGCCAGTTCCCTGCTGCGATTCATGTCACGAAACTGGAGGGCATATTCTTCAATTAACACCCTCTCATCCTCTGAAAAAATCTCTTTTTCCGGGTCTAGTTCATATAGCATCATCTGCAGAGAAAGTTCATACGGGATTTCCCCAATCACGCTAATGTCCGGCAAATGACTTGCCAGCGCCGCAATCATCACTAACGCCCGCTTATCATTTCGTATCGCGGGATAATAACAAAGCATGTCAAGGTCAAGAACCTTTCTTGTCACCAAATCAACCTGCTCATCTTCCAAAGAGTTTTCTCCCGGCTTGTGTGCCAAGATTCCAATGGAAGCCACACCGTTTAGGGGACTATCCTTTAACTGCTCCCATTTTTCGATTGCCTCCTCTACTGTAGTGATGTCATCATAATATTCTCCCAACTGATGGAATTCTCCACATTCTGCTACAGTAAAGGTAAGCAGTGGCTCTACCTTGCTTTTTCGTTCCAGTTCATCCAGAAATTCCTCGCAGTTCAGAGGATTCAGTTTGGATTCTGCCGTGATTGCTCCCTTTGTTCCATTGGTATCCGGTTTCTGTTTCAAATCCTCTACGATATCATTTACGGCTTCATAAATGGAAATGTCCGGATTGTCGTAAACACCGCCATCCAATTCCTTCCCATCCACATCATAAATGGTATAATCATACCCCTCATCCACAGACTGAATCGTAATAAATCTATCCTCAATACGAAAAGCCAACTCCTGCTCCATGTATTCCTCTGCTCTTATCAACCGTTCGGATAAGTCGCCGGATTGTTCTTCTGTAACCGGATTGATATCGACCTTTACCTCTCCAATGCAAAAATCATCTTCATGCAGAAGATTGAAAATATCATCCTCCCGCCTTGCTCCGGCATATTCAAATAAAATATCCAAATCCGAGTCTGCATTTTCTGTTCCCCGGCTTCGGCTTCCATATACCATCACTTCCCGAATCTGAATCGGCAAGTGATATTCCCTGATTTTCATTTGGATATATCCCCGAACCTCTTCTTCTATACGATCTGCGGTCATCCCCTCGAACGGTCGAAAATACTGCTTTGTCTTTTCCCGGAAGCGACTTACCGCCTGTTCTGTCTCTGCCGAGTGATATTTTTTCTCTTCCAAGAAATCTGCCACTTTCGTAAATCCAAAGGAATCCACATAGTAAGCCGTTTTTTCATGTTCTTTTTCAATCACAATCACATCACTGACCGACATGGAATGCCCGGTAAAATCATCCGGATGATAAAGGTTGAATTTTTCATACAGAGTATCCAGTGTTTCTCCTTCTTTCAATTCCCCACGATACACCGATTCATAATCGTTTTTGTCTACCACCAGCTTATTATTCTTCACAAAGTCCATTCCCATGAACTGATATGCTTGCCCGTTTCCTCCTTCCTTAATCTGGAACAATTCATAGGTAGCCAAACGTTCGGTATCATAAGAGTTTTCTCTTTCTTCCACACCATCCGCCACTCGGACAATCGCATTGGCATAAGTGCTCTTATCAAATATCTCTGGGTAAGTTTCTCTTATGCTCAGTGTGTCCCCGGTTCTTCCTGCTACAATGATGTGGTCTAAAATCTCGATATCTAAAAACAAACTGGCATACATCATCTTTTCTGTTACCATTCTGTCGGATTGACTCATCTGGAGTTCCGAAGAAGGGTGATTATGCAAAAGAATCATGGAGGCAGCGTTTGACAGGATAGCAGACTTAAAAAGTTCCCGGCCGGATACAAAGGAAGAATTGAGCGTTCCAATGCTTACCACATTGAAATTGATGGGATGTCCTTTACTGTCCAGATTGATGACACAGACCTCTTCTCTGTCTAGTCCCGCCATCACATCGGCCATTACGGAAATGGCTTCTTCTGGATTTGTAATGGGTTTATCACTGTATACACCATTCCCCTCCACCAATTTCAAACGCACATCCACCTGTTTTAATTCATCACTCATCATCCGGCACCTCCAAACTCACGCATATCATCGTGTCTTCTTTGGCAGCATTTACTATCTCCTGCAGTTCCGTCACAGAACGTGCTTCTAATTCTGTGACCGTTGTTTTTTGTACTTCCATATCTTCCCCCGCTTCCTAATGTCCCTTGTGCTTGATTGGTTCATGTGTATGGTTCGGAGTAGTCGAATCATATTCCTGTTTGTTCTCTGCCGTGGCAAATAGTTCCTTAACTTCCATATTATTTGTCATTCCTTGTGCCTGCTTGTAGGTAAGCTCCGGTTGCTTGTCGCACCGACTGAAGGTATGGCTTTTGGAATCGTATTGATAGACACCATCAGACAATACTTCTTCCTCTGAAACACACATTGCATTGACATCCTGTACCATAGTCTGCAATCTCTGAAAAGACATATTTTCGCTCTTAGGCAGAATCAATGTCTCGTGCACCGATGACGGAAGAATATAATAATCCCCACCGAGTTTTTCTGCCACCATCTGCTGAACATCCTCACGCATGATATAAACTGCTCCATTAACATTTACTTCATTCGTCAAACAATACAAATCCGGACCATCGTTCGGAATTGACGCTCGGATTAAATCTTTTGCTTCTTCTAACGGAATTCCTTCTTCCTGTGCAAAGTCAGATGCCATCATCTTTACCATTGTTTCCTGTATTGACTCAAACTTAAGTGGGGATATTTTATCCATGTTATTCATTGCCTGCTCATGGAGGGTATCCATGTCAATACCGTACATTTCCATTAAATCATTATTGATTGTAATCGAACCCATGGATTCCTCATTTCCATTCGCCCAGATATGATAGGTAATTGCCAAATCTTCTTTTTGCGTGTAGGGAATATTCGATAACCGATTTACATTACTTTGAAGATTGGATACTTTGGGATAAATGAAGTCTTTGACCACCTCATAATTTTTTACTTCCTGCAAATCAAAGTTGAATCGATACTCCTCCCTTGGTTCGATATGTTCAATATAGGAATCTGCGATTTTTCCAACAACCTCTTCGATATCCATGCCTTGCTGATATTCCTCATAAGCCGCATTCAGATATATGGTAGGTGACATATTCCCATTGGGATTAAAAATCGTTAATCCGTCCAGTACTACATCATTGTTCTTAACCGCTTGGCGAATATCCATATTGGCATTTTTATACTGTTCCGGCAAATAATCTAATACATGTTCTTTGACATAATCCTTAAATTCATTGTAATTCATCTTTTTTACCTCATTCTTTCCGGACTTATTGTCCTTTTTTAGTGTTTCTTTTCCTTTTTTGCTTCCTCACGAAAGGTTTCCGTATGGTACGTCATTTTTTCTTCCCCGACTGCCATAAGCCCTTGCAAAATCCCCACATGATTAAACGGCTTCATGGTCTGAAGAGAAGAATCATATTCATAAGCGGCATGTGTGGTAACTGCCTCAGATGTCAGTATGGAAGAACCCAAACGGCCAAGTACCGCCTGCAGATAAACAACGGTATCCTGTTCCGTCTTTGGTGCAATCAGATAATCACTTTCCGATATGGGAATGGCATAATAATCGCCATCCATATATTCCGCCATCTGCTTTAGCATTTCCCCATCATCCAGACTGGCACCATTTAACTCCGTGGAAAAACAGACAATTTCGTCCTCTTCTTCCGATACCATATCCGCAAGAAGTTCTCTTGCACGTTCTTCCGTGATTTCATTCTCTTCCATGAATTCCGGCATCAAATGCTCAACCATCCACTCTCCCAAAGGCATCACCTTTGGTTCTTCATCCAAAACAACATCCTCTCCTTTCTCATCCATATTTAACAAAGCATCCAAGGCTGCTAACCGCTCCATCTTTTCCTTTAATTCCTGCTCGGCAGGAAAAGGTTTTTGCACTTCTATCTTCGCTGTTTCCAACTGATGACTCACGTTCTCTAACTTTGTTCGTGCTTCCGCCAGTTCCTTATCCATGTTTTCAAGCACGTTGTTGATTCGGGTAATATTGCCGAGTGCGTCCGAACCGATTTCCAGATTGTGACTGATTTCTCCTTTGAGGCTCATAACAAATTTACGATTGAAGGAATCGAAGGTAACTTTCATCGCAAATCCGGCGTACTCTCCAACGGGTACTGTCTGCCCCATAGCGTTCATCTGTTTACACAGTGCAATAAGGGCTGTCCCAGCTTCCTTTTTGTCATAGTAAGTCCGGCTTCCCACCTTCATCACGAAACTTTCCTTATCCTCCGGCATATGTTTATGAGCCGTTTCGATATCTGCCTCAAATCCACGAATACGCTCCTTCAGCGTTTCGATCTGCTTTGGATAATGCTTCGCTATGTTATCCTCCAGCCGGTAAATCTGACTGGTATGGTTTGCCTTCATCAGTTTCAACTTGGAAACCTGGATATCTAAATCCATCTTTTCCTTGATATAAGGATTTCCGGTAGCCAACGCTTTCACTTCCGCATAAGTAAGTGCTGCTTCATCCACATCCTCACAGCTTCGCACCGGTGATTTGCTGGTCATGATCTGACTGATAAACTTCTGCTTATTCTCAATCACCTGCCACGAATAACTGTCAAAAGTTCCTTCTGTGACATAGCGGAAAATAGATACGGTATCATTCTGATTCCCCTGTCTGAGAATACGTCCCTCCTGCTGCTCAATATCCGATGGGCGCCATGGTACATCCAAATGGTGCAGCGCAATCAACCGGTCCTGCACGTTGGTACCGGCTCCCATTTTCTGTGTAGACCCCAACAAAAAACGAACCTGTCCGCTTCTTACTTTGCCAAACAGCTCCGTCTTTCTTAATTCTGTATTCGCTTCATGGATAAAGGCTATCTGTTCTTCCGGAACACCTTTCCGTATCAGTTTCCTTTTGATATCATGGTAGACATCATCAAACACCTCTGCTTCCACTGTTTCGCCTTCAAACGTGGCTGTGGTTTTCCCTATCTCCTTTGGCGTAGACAAATCACAAAAGATAAGTTGTGCTGACCGATTCTCTGATGTCTTTTCCCAGATTTCATAGGCTTTTTCCACACAACTGTTTACTTTGGAACTTGGGGAATCCGGCAGCATCGGATTGATTAACCGCTGATCCAGTGCTAACTTCCTTCCATCATTTGTGATTTTCAGCATATTATCTTCATGCGGCTGTACCCTGCGGTCACGAACTGCCTCTGCCCTCTCTGCAAGAGAAGCCACCATATCCTTTTGATAATCACTTGGTTCCAGTACCACATTTTCATACTCTGCTTCCGGTACCGGCAAATCCAGCATATCCGGTGTTTGGATATCCGCACATTCCTTAAAGAGAGAAATCAACTCCGGTAAGTTATAAAACTTTGCAAATCTCGTCTTTGCCCGGTATCCGGTTCCCTCCGGTGCAAGTTCAATGGCTGTCTGCGTCTCTCCAAAGGAAGATGCCCAGGCATCAAAATGTCCCAGTCCCATTTGCTGCAGCGTATCATACTGCAAATATCTCATATTGGTATATAACTCCGTCATACTGTTGGAAATCGGTGTTCCCGTAGCAAAGGTAATTCCCTTTCCTCCCGTAAGTTCGTCTAAATACTGGCACTTGGCAAACATATCCGAAGACTTCTGTGCTTCCGATTGGGCAATGCCTGCTACGTTCCGCATTTTAGTATGTAAAAACAGGTTTTTGTAATAATGACTTTCATCTACAAAAAGCCTGTCCACACCTAACTGCTCAAAAGTGACAACATCGTCTTTCCGGGAAGTATCGTTTAACTTCTCCAATCTTGTCTGCAGCGTCTTTTTTGTCTTTTCCATCTGTTTGATGGTATAACGCTCTCCCTTGTCTGCCTTTGCATCCTGAATTGCCAGTGTGATTTCTTCAATTTGGCGCTCAATGATGGCAACCTGACGCTCTGCCGACAGAGGAATTTTTTCAAATTGTGTATGCCCGATAATAACGGCATCATAATCCCCCGTTGCGATTCTCGAACAGAACTTCTTCCGGTTCGCCGGCTGAAAATCTTTTTTCGTAGCCGCTAAAATATTGGCTCCCGGATAGAGTCTCAAGAAATCACTGGCCCATTGTTCCGTCAGATGATTGGGAACAACAAACAGGCTCTTTTGACATAAGCCTAACCGCTTACTTTCCATGGCGGCAGCTACCATCTCAAAGGTCTTTCCTGCACCAACGCAATGGGCAAGCAGCGTATTGTGCCCGTAAAGGACATGTGCCACGGCATTTTTTTGATAATCCTTTAGTTCAATATCCGGTGTCATTCCCGGAAACACCAAATGAGAACCATCATACTCTCTCGGTCTGGTGGAATTGAACAGCACGTTATACTTATTTACTAAAACCTCTCTTCGTTCCTGGTCACGAAATACCCAGTCCCGAAAGGCTTCTCTCATGGCATCCTGTTTCTGCGCCACAATCGTTGTTTCCTTTTTGTTTAGAACACGCTTTTCCTTGCCATCCTCGATGACCGTATCAAATACCCGGCTGTCCTTCAGATTCAAGGAATCTTCTAAAATCTGATAGGCATTTCGACGGTTCGTTCCATACGTCATATTGACAAGAGTATTTCCGTAGTCTGCATTTTTTCCTTTTACATTCCACTGTCCGGTTACGTCAGAATACTGGATTTTAATAACATCCCTTTCCAAAAGATGGAACGGAGTTTCAAACACTTCCCGCATAAAATCTTCGATATATCTTGGTTCAATCCATGTTGCACCGATTCTGACTTCAATTTCACTGGCATCCAAATCTCTTGGCTGGACTCGTTTCAGTGCCTCCACATTGATAGCATACGTTGCATCATTTTCGGCAAAACCCCCGGCCACCTGCAGCTTATCTCTGACATTTCCACTCAGATACGCATCTGCCGTTTCCCAGATTTCACTAACCGGATTTTTGAAAATAACTCCTGTAAGTTCCTTAATTAGTTCCTCCTCGCTCTTATCTGTGAGTTCTGACATATAAGCAAAATCAATCGCTGCCTTTTCCGACAGGGACACCGCCAACGCTTCACTGGCTGTATCAACACTGGTAACCACTTCCGTTTTCTTGATGGTTCGCTTGGAAAACATATCGGCTTTTCCGAGGAAGTTGCCTTCCTCATCCAGTTTCTCCAACGAACACAAAAGACAATAACTGCTGTCCTGATGAAATGCCCGTTTATTCGTTTTGGAAACAATTCTGCCATTCTCTTTTACAAAATCATCATACAAATCATTTAACTGTTTCTGCTCTGCCTTAATATCTTCCTCCGGATATTCTTCCAACTGGAGCCGTATCAGTTCCTGGGTGCAGTCCCGTATGGCAACCATCCCATGGATTCGACGAATCATTCCCTCGGAGGCTTCCACCGGTTTCATAACGGAGTTCTCACGATAATATAATTTCTCATCTACCAAGGTGTAACTGAAATTCTTTACTTCCGGAATGGCAGGAATCACTTCATCCATCGTACTTTCTTCCGATAATTCCAACTCAATTTCTTCATACTCACCGGATATCTGACTAAAGGCAGCCTCCAACTGCTCCTCAAATGGCAAAGAGGTATCTGCCACACAAGTACTTTCCATACCATAAGGACCACTGACCATTTCCATCGAACCAACAATCATGTCCGGGTTTTCAGTAAAATAATGATTCATGACAACTCCATTATCATCTTCTGACAAATGAACCCAATCCGGCTCAATATCAATGACACGGTCTCTTTTTTTCAGAAAAATAATATCCGACGTCACTTCTGTTCCGGCATTTTCCTTAAATGCCGTATTGGGAAGTCTTACTGCTCCTAACAATTCTGCCCGTTGTGCAATATACTTACGGACTTTCGGATTTTCCTTATCCATCGTACCTTTGCTGGTGATAAACGCAATGATACCGCCCGGCCGCACCTGATCGATGGCTTTCGCAAAAAAGTAATCATGGATAAGGAACCCTGTTCCTCCAAAGTTTTGCTTATCATATTTTTTATCCGGCACCTTATACTGTCCAAATGGTACGTTCCCAATCACCACATCAAAAAAATCATTGGGATAACCGGTTTTCTCAAATCCATCTACCGTGATATTGGCTTTCGGATATAACTGCTTTGCCATACGTCCAGTCAAAGAATCCAGTTCCGCACCGTAAAGTTTGCTGTCTCTCATCGTCTCCGGTAACATACCAAAGAAGTTACCGATGCCCATAGACGGCTCCAAGATATTTCCTTTGGCAAATCCCATTTTTTCAAGCGTGTGATAAATTCCCCGAATAATCGTAGGACTTGTATAATAAGCATTTAAGGTACTTTCTCTCGCTGAAACATATTCTTCATCCGACAAAAGACTTTTTAACTCCTGATACTCATTTGCCCATGCACTTTTCGTTTCATCAAAGGCATCTGCAAGTCCGCCCCATCCAACATATCGTGCCAAAGTTTCCTGTTCCTCTGCGGTAGCCATTCGTTCCTCTGCTTCTATTTTTTGCAATGTCTGAATTGCTTCCACATTCCAACGGAACTTTTCTTTTGGGGTTCCTATTCCCAGTTCATCTGAGGTAATCACATAGTTTTCTGCATGAATTTCTTCCGGCTGAATACTCTCTTCTTCATCCGGAGTATCTACGCCACTTAATTCCTCTTTTGCCTGTTCCAGTGCCTTTTTTTCCTGTTCTTCTTTGTAGGCTGCATATTCTGTCTTCTTTTTATCCGATAAATACCGTCCTTGTTGTATCAGTTTTTCAATCCGCTTTGCAACCACATTCCAGGATAAAAGCACTTCCGCATCCGGTGTGAAGATGTGCCCTTTTCTCAAACGGATACCTTTTGCGTCATAATCCTTATAACTGTTATCCGAACCCGCCAACGCAGAGTTGGAACCACCGGTTCCATATTCCTTTTTCAGAAAATCAGCTGCTTCTTTCACGGTATGATCCTTTTGATAAAAGTCATAAATCCGAAAACTACCCTGTGCAAATCCGCTGCCACTGCTAAGCACATAATCAATTTCATCCGATGTAATAAAATCTTCGGTAAGAACATCCACTTTTTCCGCAAGGGGATAGGAAATCCGTTCCTTCAATAAATCAGCAACATCCTCCCGAAGTTCATAAGGATTCTTTGCTAACCGGAATCGTATGGATATCTCCCCGGATTCAATCTTTTGCAGCGTTTCATCCAGACATGCTACAATGTTTTGAATCTTATCCGGTTTCGTAAGCAAATCCATCAGGTATTCTTCTTCACCCGGATAATTATATCCGCTTATCTCTAACCCTTTGGGAAACTCACCAATGGAATCCCGATAAAAAAAATACAGTTGATTGGTGATACGCTTTCTCTCATAATAATCAACCATATATGCCTCCGTCGAATCCATATAGGTACCGGACTCCACTTGACTTCGGATGATTTTTTCAATTTCTTCCCAGGAAAGTTTCAATTCCGTATGTTCCAGTGCCGAATTGCCATGCGCTGCTGACATTCCGTTTTCATCAAACCACACGGAAATCTGTTCTTCGCCAAAGTTAAATCCCTTTCCGGTAGAACCATACTCACGGCGTAAAAAATCCGTCATCTCTTCCGGTGTTTTCCTCTGTTCATACTTTGCAAAGATTCTCTTTCTGCTGTTTTCCAACCCTCCTCCTGTGCAAAGAATCTTCGCAACCTTTTCCTCGGAAATAGTTCCGGGGAAAGATAAGTGTATCGGCTTTTCCACCTGTGCCACAGCAATATTGCCTAACTGCTCCGACATCAAAGAGAATAAATCCATCTGCCGGTAAGGACTGTTTTCCGGCGGAGTATAACTTTCTAGTTCTTCTACTGATAAACCAGTTCCTGAAGAATCGCTTCCTCCGCCTGCTGATAAATCATGTTCATCTTTCTTGTCCACTCCAAGGGATTGGTCGCTTTCAACTGCTCCGTCACTCCCTGTGACTTCATGAGTTTCTCCGTCAGATTGTCTAACCTCTGTTCTGCCTGTTCCTGAATCTCCAGACAATGCCCCATCAATTCTCCGTTCAGAAGCATTCCGCTGTAAATCCCCCGTTTGTAGTTCTTCAGATAATTCCTCCGCAGGATTCCGTACTTGGTCAACATGGTCTGCTTCTCCTCGTCTGGTATCAGATTCGGAATCCGGTAATCTCCGTTCTTCTCGTATGTCAGGTTCATTCTCTTTTTCCATCCTTTCGTTTTTATAAAACTGATTGTGTGTTACCATCCACAGTATATGTTCTTTTGCTTCCTCTTCGGAATCACAGTAGCAGATGTTCTTTGCTGTCACGTTATCATAGACAAACCAGTCACTTGTGTTGGAATCCAATCCAATCACAAAATCATCTTCTCTAATGACCCTTGCTTCTTTTCTGCTTGCTCTGGCATGAGAAGGATGCCTCGCAAGTTCTCTGTCATACCGTGCAATACTTCGCCCAATCTGAATCAGCATGGGTTCACATAATTCCGATGTGGCACTTCCTAACACCGACAGGGTACGCAGTGTATTGAACTCATGGATATAATCAAAGGGAAACTCGCCCTCATACTCTGCCATATCAAAGCCACATCGCTTGAGAACGGTATAACATACACTTTGCTCTAACGTCTCCCGCAACCGAAGTGACACGGTATCTCCATCCAAATCCTCCAGATAGCTGCCTGCCGAAACATCAATCAAATCATCCACAATCTCTTCATAATAATCGTCTGCTATTCTTTTGGAAATCTGATAAATCCTGTCTTCAAACGATGAATCCTGATTGGTAGTTCCATAAATCCTTTCCAGTGCGGCAAGAATACCTTCTTCATGTTCTTCTCTAATATTCCAGATAAAGGGAGATTTCCCAATCCGTCTTGCCTTATGCACATCGGATACATCAAACACATAACGTAGCCTTGGATAATCACTTTCCTGGTCAATAAGAGCAATCCCCTTGGCACCACGATTCACCCAGCAAAACATTTTCTCATTCCACATTTCCAATGGGGCACAGGCGGTGGCATCCGGACGCTGTGCATATATGAGAATTTGGTCCTCAAATGGATACTTGTATAACCTCGACGCAACATCAAGGTAATTCATCCAACTTTCTTTATTCTCTCCGATACTTCTGGCAGTTTCTTTTGCCAGAACAGAGATTTTTTCATATTTCGTCATAGGTTGATTTCCTCCTGTACCCAATCTTTACGTTTGGACATTTTGTCCAAACGCTATTTCTTTTTCAGTTCTTCACTGGCTTTTGCGTATGCCATGAGTCGTTTGTTACTGTTTCTCTTTTGCACAATCTCATAATCTACGTTTGCCTGTATTTCTTTTTGTTCCTTTTTCTTCATCTTCTTCCTCCCATTCTTTCAAACAATTTCTCGTTTCATATACATAAGGCTTTTGAAGCATGAGCCTTATGGAGCTTCTTACAAGCTGAACCAATGTCATACCATTTTTGTGGTAAAAACCACACAATCCGATAATTCCAATGACCGGCATACAGATTGAAATGGCTGAATTGATTCCCATTCCAAAATAAAAATGCAGAAGTAAGATTCCTCCTACTCCTACAAGTAATGCACTGCCTCCGAAGATGCACTCTCTGAAGGATAATCCCTTGAAGAAATCATCCTTAAAGGCTGCAACATCCGGATTGATTGTCTTTGTCATCTCCACGCTAGCTGCCAGCCGTGACCGAGTAATCTTTGCTTACGAGGTGTGGCTTGCAGCTTCTACCTCCTTGTTTCTTTATCTTCTACAAACCAAATGCTTTTTGCATGACACTATCTGACATTTTTACAGAGGATGCGATGACCCCCATTTTCAAACAATACTCCAGTAATCGTATCAGTGCATTTTCCGTATCTATGGAAACCGTATCAATAAAACTTCCACTGATCGCAATCACTACGGCGATTAATAATGCGGAAAACACATATCCAAAGAAAGTCCGAATATAGGAATATCCCACCTGTGCCGTCTGTCCTCCTGCCGCCAAAGTAGATAATGCCACCCCGGCAAACGGTGCAATCATATAAATCTTTAAGATACGATTTAAGACGGTCAGAACTACGATAAAGCCACAGACCACTGTAAATAGAAAGAACAGTATACTGGTTAAAAAAGCTGTCATCGTTCCGAAATCTGCACTGGATATGTTTTCATATACCTTCACACCATCAAAGTCATATACCATATACAAACCGTTGTCTCCAAGAATTGCCTGTGTCAGGCTCTTCCCCCATGAGAAAAACTTTGGCATATAGCTTAGTGCCATGCTAAGAACATTGGATGTAATAATCAGCCGGATAAACATCTTAATCGTCTTATCGAATGTCAAATCCGTATGTAAATCACAACTGTCCCGACAAAAGCCATAAAGAAAAAAGACACATAACAAAGATACTGCTACTACATTTAAGGTTGTGTATATCGTAGATATACTTTCCCAGACATCTTTGTATGTACCTTTTGCCGGATTCTTCGTCAGCACATCGGATGCCAACTGCATCATGTCATTCCATGCATATCCTGCACACTCAAAGAAATCTTTTCCACTGAAAAAATCTCCTAAATCTTCAAAAAATCCTGTAACGGAATCCCATAATCCCACTGTCATCACCCCCTTTGCAGGATTCCTTTCCTTTTCTTACGAAACACCCAGTAACTTAAGAATTGCCGGAACTGCAATCATAATCAAACCACCAATCACTTTCTTTATCGCCTGGCTTTGTTGCGTTGTTTCATGAGCCGCATAGGCTGTACCAAAGTCCAACAAGCCCCATGCCAGAAAGATAACTCCGACACCACCAACACAGCCAAGCACCAAATCTTTGATAACATCAATTCCATCAGTTACATCCGACACTCCGGTATCCGTTGTGTCGCTTTTTTTATCTGCTGCTTTTGCCAACATCGGTGAAACCGTCAAGATTCGAAAATACATGCCTGCCACGAGAGCAGAACACCGTTTCCACAGCCCCTTGCTGCGGGGTTTCATAACTTCTAATTCCTTGTGCATTTTTTATCCTCCTTGTTTTTGCGAAGCAAAAATCCGAACTCCTATGTGAGGAGAGGATTTTCCTCCTTTGTTTTTGCGGAGCAAAAATCCGAGCTTCCTATGCGAGGAGAGGATTTTCCTCCTTGTTTTCCACCGAAAAAGTAACTCCCGGCATTATCGTTTCCTGCAACCGATTACCATAAGCCGCTTATCCTTTCCATCCATTGTCCGGCAAGTAGAAAGCGTCACAAACTGGTAGTTCCGAAAGAATGCTTCCGCACCGCTTTCCTCAATTTCATTTTTCATCTTCTTTGCCGCTTCACTTTGAAACTTGCTGTGACTTAGAATCTTTTCTACCATCCTGCAGTAATCCTCTTCATTTCCGTAGTCCGTGAAAGAATAATAATCTGCATATTTATCTGTCTCTAACACAGACACAACGCAGTATTCCTTTTCTTTTTCACCAACTGCAGTAAAGGAAAACTTGGGATGCTTTCTAAAAAATGTTTCCTCCCGGAAATTTTGCAGATAGCCAAAGTATCGTCTTCCGTTGATGTTATGACCATAAATAATCAGGTTGTCACTGTCAGTCGTACAGCGAACATCCAAAAAAGGCGTTCCATAAAAGCTGTACTCTCCATGCACATCCCGGTGAAGATAATACTGCCAGTCATCCTTATGATGACCTTCGATGCCTGTCTGCATAACCGGATAAGAAAAGCCGGTGCCTTTGATTTCTAGCCACCCAATCATATCTTTGTACTTTTTGTGGAGGTTCCCGACACCATCCTTTTCTCTCTCCGTGGTAATCTCTTTTTCTATCTTGTCCTGCTTTCTCTCCTGATCCACAGTTCTTTTCAGATATAGGAACAGAATCGAAGCAATGACTGCTAAAATCAAAAAAAGGAAGAAAAGTATTCTTCTTTTAGATACTTTTCTTCCCTTTGGGGTTGAACTGTTATTTAGTTGTTTCATATGAATCTTTTCCTTGTAACTTAATTCAGTGATACAAATAATCTTTTCATGGGCAAAATTTCCTCTTTTCAACCAAGAACATTTGTTCTATAATATTATATACAATGAAGACAGGAGGTTCCAACGATGGGAGCTATACAAGAAAAATACACCTTAGCAGATGTCATTTGCCAACATAAAACCGATGGAACCATTATTCCATTGAAAATTCGCATCACTGATGAAGACGGCGAATATCAGGTTTATAACATCAAATCCTACAAAGATGTATCGAATCGCACAGCATATACTATGCCCAACGGAGCTTCTGTTGCCCCAGCCAACCATCTTTGGAAATTTGAATGTAAGATTTGCGCCTTCAACACGCTGAAACGGATTCAGCTTTTTTATAATGCCAATGAAAATAGTTGGAAGGTGTTCTATTCATAGAACATCGATTGTTCTATTTTCTCAACTTGTACTGCTTACCTTCTCCCTCACAAACTGAAAATCTTCTGTTGCTTTCAATCTCTCCACAAGACTGGAATTTGTCCATTATTCTTTTTTCACCAGATACAGCATTACATGCTGTGGCATTTCAACCACTCCACCATTACTGTTTATGTAATCTCTTACTTCCGATAAATATAATTTTTTATGCTCTTCATCAAGGGTTTGTGTGCTTGAATATGATTCTAAAAGCAAAGAATATCTGTCAGCATCATAAGTATCAATCCATCTATATTCTTTGATTACAGGAATACCAAAGTAATTTCCAGACTGGATTTGAGATATCCTTTTTTGTCTAACTCCCTCAATACCTTCTTTATCGAATCCTAAAGATTCTTCTGGTAAGTATTTCTTTTTAATCTCATTTAACCCAACAAAAATGCCAGTATCATGTAATGTAACTGATGACATATGCCAAAATACCGCTAGAACTCCACTATCATTTAGCATGTCCCATACTTTAGGATATCCGACAGTAGCATCTACCCAGTGAAATGCTGTTGCAGAAAAAATCAAATCATATTTCTTGTTTGACTTGAAATCTTCAAAATACGCCTTATATGTATTTACATTCTCACTTTTATATTTTTCCATTAAATAATCTACTTGCTTATCCCCAACTTCAACGATATCAAGGTCATTTATGACCTTGATAAACAAATCTGTTGCTTGACCTGTGCCCGCTCCGATCTCTAATCCTCTAGTAAAAAAAGACTTTTCTGCGAAGTCCTTTATATCATTCAATAACTCTAATGGATATGTTGGTCTTGCAGCATCATACATTGTTACGACATTGTTAAAAGTATCCTTTAAGTTTACAATCATTTTTCTTCCCCACTTGCTATTATGTCTTCTTTTATCTTTCGCTTTCTATCCAATAATATGCCCTTTCTTCTGTCTCTTTTTCTAATATAGCGCCGTTTACTTCTGCAACTGCTCTTGATGCAACATTTTCTTTATGTATTGTAATAAGTACTTTATCAATACCGGATTCATTCGCTTTTTCAAGTAAAAGCTTCAATAATTCTTTTCCATATCCTTTTCCCCGATATGGTTTTGCTATTCCATAACCTATATTTCCACCGGCTACTCGTAATGCATCTGTCAGAAATTCTCGAATACTACCAAAACCAACAGGCACATTATCAACATAAAGCCAGTATGTAGTTGAAGGAACCTTCCATCCATCCACAAGGCCTTTTTGTTCAGATTCTATCTGTTTGTTAATAAGCCATTGCTTATATTCCTCAAAAGACAAACCATTCGCTTTATTAATCAAGCCATTTTCATCTTTAGGAATTAGTTGCAAAAGCTCATATATATCGTTTCCATCATCTGGCGATAGCTTCCTTAATTCAACCATATTACCTATACCTCATTTCATTTGTTCTCAAATACATTCATTTCTTCACCGCGTGAGCAGTTGATTGGAAAAATTGGAAGTTTACAAATCGACAAATTCAAATTTTCATGTGTTCGACAAACTAGAATTTGCGGGTTCTTTACATAGATAAAATTTCAATTTTCAAAGCTATCCCCATTGAGAGAATAAACTAAAATTTATTCCACTATCCCACTCCAATTGTTTACAATAATATCTGCGTTACTTTCAAGGTCCGTAGCACCGTCCAATTCAATTTTTACACACGACATATTTGTCATCCATTCTTTCTGTTCTCTCATATTTGGTGATCCATCTTCTTCATAACTTCGATTATCTTTCAAAAATTTCATATGGGATTCATACATATCTCCACCTTCAAGTACTCTTCTTCCAAATCGCTCTATTGCTCTTTTATGAACTCGTTGTATTCGAATATCTGGTTCAACATAAAGAAATACCATCATTTTAAACATATCATCAAATGCATAATGAAAGGAACTCATCGAACCAGCCATAACAAAATGTTCATATGGAGCAATATCAGTGTTCAGTCTGCTAATCTTTTCTTCCCTCGTATACATTTGTGTATATGGACTATCTGTATTCTGTTTCCAAATATAATCATCCACATCAAAATATAGATATCCCAGTTTCTGTGCAACTATTTTTCCAAGTGTTGTCTTTCCACTTCCAGATGGACCAATTATCATAATTCCAGTTGACATATTTACACCTCACTAAATAGCAATAAAGATTTATTATTGTTCTGAAAATCGGAATTTATTACTTATTCATTTCATCAACTAAGCTTGCTGCTTTTACCGTCATTTCCACCCATCCAGGCACAAAACCACTGCGCAATGCATTTTTTACCGATTTAAGATTTGACCACGCACAGCAGTAAAATGGTACTTTGCCTCTTTCAATTATTTCAATTGCAAGATTACTTGTTAGTGATGAAGCAATTCCCATTCTTCGATATTCAGGCAAAACATCGACACCTATCTGCCACATATTATCACAATCCGCTGAACACGCTGCGAGACCTACAAGCTTCTCACCATCATATGCTCCAACTCCCAGAACATCTAACTCTTTTCTATCTGCACACAATGCATTCCCCCACATTGGAAGATACAAATCTGCAAAATCTTTTTGTTCTAACACTTTAAGGACATAATTGCACTCTAATCTTTTCAATCGTTCCATATCCGGCAAAAAATACTCTGCCATAAAACATACTCTATATCCTTTTTCTTTCATCCGTTCATCAAGCCAGTGCATGTTAGGCGTCTCAAAACAATGATAAAATTCAAACTTACTCAGATATGTTTCAACTATTTCTTTAAATTCATCTTTCACAGATGCAACTACATTGCTTCCATAAGACACAAAATTACAAGCGATAGGTTCTTTATAATATTTTCTTGCCAAAGGTCCAACTCCAGATTTAACAAATACATTTGTATCCTGAAGGAAGTCAGAAACCTTTGCATTTGTGTCATATGCAGATTGCTGCATTGCTATATCCATTATTTCTTTATTCGTCATAACTTACTTCCTTTTTTATTCTTTATCCAATACTAAATTATAAATTGTTATCATTCACTAAATATGAATTGACCAATCCGACAAATTCAAATTTTCTGTTCCCTATAAAATTAATTTATTGGGATTTACCAAATCGCCAAACAACGATTTGTAGGGAACAACTCTCATTGCTCCCCACACTAAAATTATACCAAATCTTCATTTACTCTGCAACACGTTTCTTATTTCTTCTTTACCAATCCTCTTTTCCGCCACACCATAAGCGCCGCAGCTGCCACTCCGAGAAAACCTGCTGCAAGAGGAAGTACCGGAAGTGTTCCTCCTGTCTGTGGTGTATCCGGCACGTCAGGAATCGGTGCATCTTTTACAGTGACCGTCTGCACCTTACTGGTATCTTTAATCGTTATCTTGACCGGTTCTGCCAGTTGATAACCGGATGGAGCAGAAACTTCAGTAAAGGTGTAAGATTCACCTACAACCAGTTTACTGGTAATGTCGTATGCCTCGTCCTTTGTCACAAACTTCATAACTTCTTTTCCATCGGAATCCGTTACCACGAACTTGGCACCGCCAAGAGCCTGACCACTTTTCTTGTCTAGTTTCAAAAGTTGGATATGAGTCTGTTCATCCACCATAACTGTTTTATCATCTGCCTGGTCCACATAAGTTCCATCTTCCTGCTTAATACTTACCACAGAACTTACGCTGCCATCCTCCGCCTTTTTCTGCCTTATTTGATATACAATAGCATCCGCTGTTACATATCCATCTGCCGGGCGGGTTTCTGTCAATGTATAGTCCTTATCATGAAGCAATCCTCCGACATGAAGATTTCCCTTCTCATCAAAAGAATATTTCAGATTACAGTATCCATCCTTCTCTGTGACCGATACTTTGACCGAATCCTTATCTCCTGAAGTCCAAGAAATGATTTCATTTCCTTCTGCATCTGTGATCACCAGATTACATCCTGCAATCTCACTGGAATCTGCCACTGACAACTTGTCAATCTCATTTGTAGTCTGCTTATTCTCCTTCCGGCAGTTCACATAAATAACTGGGGTAACTGCATCCTTATAAGACAACTGAACCGGAATCGGCTCTTCATCCAAATAATAACTGTCTGAAACGGAAATCTCCTTCAGATAGTACATCCCGGAATTTAATGCCTGAGAAATTGAATTTTCTTCTGAATTGCCTGTTTCCACCGCTGCACTTTCTACAGAAACGGCAGAACCACTTACTGCGCTTCCCGATACCACATAATTTTCATCCTGAAACGGTAACATCATATCACAGATGGCAGTTCCATCCTCACCGGTTGTCAAAGTAGTGAGTTCCGTTCCTGCTTCTACAATCTTTTCTCCATCCACATTGTAAATATCCTGCGCTGTACACAAGGAGAAAGCAGCTCCGCTTACTGTTTCCTTCGTATCCGCATCTTCTTTTAAGAGAGAAATCTGTGGTCTTGCCAGTTCATTGCGAAGATTCAAACTTCCCGATTTATCGGTATCCTCTGTGGAGTTCAGTACAAATTCGTCTTGTCCATTTTCCCACGTAAACTCAAGATTCCATTCGTTATCTTTCGAAAATACATATCCATAAAGTGTTTTTACTTCTTTTACCTTGTATTTTCCTAACGGTAATGTAATATGAACCACATCATTTTCATCCACAGAGTAATTGCAAATACCTTTACAATCAGATGTAAACTCCGCCTTTTCACCTGTGGTTATTGTTGCCACCTTTTCTCCACCCTTAAACCATGTATCCCCCTGGTTATCCTGCGTCACAATATCTCCGTCGGCATAGATTTCAAATTCTGCTCCTTTCAGAGAACGATCCGCATAGATAAATTCCCTTTTCTCGGAATCCCATCCCATCAGCATCTGTCCGGTTTTTGAGATTGCCAGTTTGCCATAAGTTTCCTCGTTGGTATACGTCACTGTAATAATGGCATGAGTATATCCATCCTCGTCCACATAGGACTCATAATTATCTGCTTTACTGTTAATTTCCACTTCAATGAACTTTTTCACTATATGAAGTCCATTTGCCGAATCCACTTCATAGATTCGGTATTTTGCAGAACGAAGCGGCTTGACCGTCATGATTTCTCCGGATTCATCAGTCATAAAGGTATCAACAGTCTTCATCTGGTTTCCATTGCTGTAACTCTGGCTCACCAATTCCTCTCCATCGTCCGTTACCCGATAAATCTTGTAAGCAGTTCCCGGCTTCAACACCTGCTTTTCCGTCTGTTTATCCTTTTTCAGTATTTTGAGATATGCCTTAAACAACTTATTGTTCAATGGATAGGTATATACCTTCCCATTCTCGGTTACTTCCACATCGAAATCATCCACATGGATAGCATCGACATCTCCCGAATCTACCTGATGAACAACATAAGTACCATAATAGAGATTGCCGGTAACTGCGTAGCCATTACTATCTGTCTTGATAATGGCACGTTCGTAATCCGTACAAGTCTCGTAGCTGCCTTTACTCTTTAAATAAACCTGAAATGTGGTATTCGCCTCCGGGTCTAACAATCCGGTTTCCCCATCCGAATAGTATTTCTGAATAGCTACCTTTCCAAGTATTGGATTATTTCCATATTCCGCATTAGAAATCTCGCTGGTATATTCCACTGTCTTACCGGAAGCATCTGCCATAATCGGTATCACTTCCGTAGACAAATTGTACCCAACAGGTGCCTTAATCTCCTTCAGATAGTAGGTCACACCACTGCGAAGGTAATCCGTAGTCACTTTTCCATTTTGAATCGTATAGACTCCGGCAGTCATTTTTGCTCCATTTGCGTTGTATACAGTAGCCTTTGTTGTACAAGCACTATCTGCATATAACTGGAACTGTGCTCCTTCTAAAGAAGCATCTCCATGTGCCTTTTTGTCCGCACTGTACTTATCTGCCTTAATCACATTGATGGAAGCCTTTTTGTAGTGATTCGTCACCCCGGTAATGTAAGCCTTCTCATAATCGGATGGAATCTCATCGTCGCTCTCCGGCCATGCACCACTGGAATCTTTTTGCCAACTGTCATCTTTGTCCAACGTAATTTTTACGCCTTTCGCATATGTCGGGTCCACAATCAGATGCTTATTCTCTCCGGTGTTGTTTTCTGTCAAAGTATAGGTGTTAGAAATGTTATCCATCAAATCCTTGATTTCTTGTGCTGCCATTTTCTGTGCAGATGCCTTAGTCAAATCAGATGGAAAATCAATCCCTTCATCCAGTTCCAAATCATCCGTCAAAAACTTCTTAGCAGCTTTTTTCGCATCACTATCCATATCTGCCAAATCACTATCCGTATAATAATAGTAATCCATCGTCTGCAAACGATATGTCATGCGATATGCCAATCTTCCGGAATCTCTTGTATATCCGGTAAGACTAAAGGATGTTTCATTATCATCATCGGCACTATTGCTTTCCACACCATCTCTATCTGACACGGAAAAAGAATACAAATCATCCAGATTATCTGCATCTAAGGTAAACTGAATGCCTCCCAGTCCATTTCCATCCTCGTCTTTTTTCTTAACCGTAATTCTCTGACGATAATAAGTTGTATCGGTCAATGTAGTAGGTGTATATATTTGTGGTAGCTTTTCCGCATCAACCGTAATCAACTTCTGATACCCTTTACTGTTTCCGGTCTTTTGCCAGATGGTTGCCGAGGCTTCCCAGTTTCCACTTGGTTCAAAGATGGAATTGTATAATTCGTTGACCGTCTTAGAACTATATGTGCCAGTTTTCTCCCTTACCTGTTTAATCACATCCTTTAACTGTGCTTCGGAATTACGCCCCTCGGAAACCGACCATATCAACGCCTGACTCATCACAAAACTTTTTTGCGTACGTTTCCCGTTTAGCACATACCAACGGATAATTTTCGCATAATACCCATGCTTTTCACCGCCCGTATCCTGATCCCATTTATAACTGTTTTCTGCTGCATAAGTATTTCCCGAATGGCAGGTGTGTCCAAGGCTTAAGCAGAACGCCTCTTTTGAACCCAAACGCATCTTCCACCATGTCCCTGATTTTGATTTGGAGCCAAAAGATACGGTTCCTTTTCGTCCCAACGAGGACAAGCTGACATTGGCTGTTGTTGCTGCTTTTGATACCGTAGCATTAGCCGGAATGATTCCGCATAACATGACCACTGCTAAAACTGCCGATATAATTCTTCTTACTTTCTTTTTCACTCTTCTTTACCTCTTTTCTGTTTTTGTTAGATTACTTCGCCCCTCTTCGCTTCGGTGGAGCACGTTCGAGTTCATTCATACAGTTCTCCTTTCTCTGACAACATCACCACGTTTGGACATTTTGTCCAAACGCTTGTAAATCGAGTAGGATGACTCCTACCCGATTTCGTATACATAAAAAAGCCCTTTAGTTTTTTACTCACTAAAGGACTTTTCCCTATATCTATATACTATTTAATTGCTCAAGACAATCTCATTGCTCCCATTTTCTTCAACCGTTATATGAACAGTCTTTGCTTTCTCATATCCATCCGGTACAATGCGCTCATAAAACACATAACTTTTTCCAATTTCCAGATAAACAACCTTTCCACTTGACAATGAAATCTTATCCATTTTCAAAGTTGTATCCTTCTTTGATTCTTCATAATAGGCAAATCCGGAACCCTCAATATAAGCCCCCGAGCCGTTATCATATCGTTTTATGGTCATCCTTTTTATCTGATAGGATTTCCAGTTTATGAAATCAGTTTTATCTTTATCATAAAAGATTGCAATCCACATATCTTTATAACAGGCAATCGCCCCACACACATGTCGTTCTGCCAGTAGGTTTCTATAATGCCCCTGACTCTTTTTCCATGATTCCATTGCATCTCCTGCTGAACACCCCGTTGTCAGATTCTCTGAGAAAAACAAATCTCTGCATCCTGCAAATGCCCCAAAGTAAGAGTTCATATCTCTTCCCAGATTGGCATGATTATCATATCCACTGGTTTTCAAGCGGTATCGGCAGAACTCATAAATCTCATCGGACCATTGAAGTTCCTTAACACCTTTGGCTTTCCGATACTGGTTCTGAATTGCGAATGCCTTTTTGCTTCGTTCCAAATCAGTGGGTGCTTTCGTTTTTATTACTTTGACCTTGTACCTCATTTTTTTCGTCTTGCCATTTTTCATTTTGCAAGAAACAGTAATCAATGCACTTCCTTTCTTCTTTGCCTTGAAGCAAATCTCTTTCTTTCTCTTTTTGAATTTTACTTTCACTACAGATTTCTTACTGCTTTTCACTTTTACCACTTTGGCTTTTCTGACAATTTCCGGTTCTCTAATTGCCGTATTTCCACCACGAAGATCAATGGTAATCTTCTTTGTCTTAATCTTGGCAGAAACCTCTGTCTCCTTGCTACCAGCCATTGTCAGCATTAAAAGTAACACAATACTTATTTTCACAATTATTCTTTTCATAAAAATCACACGCCTTTCGCTGTACGCTAGTCATTCCTAGCAATTCGATTATATCGTATTTTGTAGTTTTCTAAAACATTTTTTAATCAATGACTTTCCAAACGTTTTTCCAGTTCGATTAAAAGTTCCTCCTTGCATTCCTGTATCACATTTCGAATATCATCCAGAATGTCATCTGACTTCATCGAAATTCCATTATGTCGATAATAATAAATCACCGCCTCACGTATGTAAGCACTTTTGTTGTCTACATTCTCCAAAATGTTGTAAACCAACTGGTGTCTTGGATTATCCATACGAAGCAGTATCGGGACCCGAATACATTCGCTCTTCTTCCCCATTGTCATCACCTCCTACATCTTCCAGTTGACCGGCTCCATAAAAATCGTACATGACCTGATTACTAATATCCAAATCACATTGTGCTTTTGCCTGATATAGAACCGTAAGCATATATGCCTTATGATTTCTTACTTTTGTCACCTGCTTATTATACTGTTCTATGGCATAATCAATATCAAGCCTGTCCAATTTCAAAAGTCTGGACTTCACAACAGCTGCCGGTTTGTCTTCACCCATCACACGAATGACAGGCTTTTGGGTATTCAAAGCATCATAAAGGACATCCTTCATCGTGTTTATCTGCCTTTCCTGATACAAAGACACAAACTCTTCATCCAGATCGTAATGATGTTCAATAAACTCCATGGGATACTCTTCTCCCCTCGCATCCTCTTCTTGATATTGATTAGGATTAGGATTTATTATATTAGGTTTTAAATCAGGTTTTATATTATAGTCTTTATTATTGTTACCCCCGTTTGCGTTGCTACCGTAAGCGTTACTACCGTTACCGTTGCTACCGAAAGGGGGGTAACGGTCAGAATTACCGTTAGTACCAAAAAGGGGGTAACGGTCAGAATCGCCAATTTCTGTATCTTCATCCGCATTATCTGCTTGAAAAGATGAATGTTCATCCGTAACCGTTTGCGTTTGACGTTTCTTTTCTGCACGTGTCAGATTATCACTGGAAACCTCTCCTTCACTATTATGGTATAACGTATGAGGACCCAAATCCGGTTCATCCAGCAATTCATACTCGGTCTTCCACTTGCCATTATCCGGCATGAAATGAACCTTTAAATATCCAAAATCCTTCAATTCTTTCCATGCACTGTCAAATGCCTTTTTTCCTTCTTTGGTCAGATTTCTGAAATCCTCTTTTGTCCATTTCTTATCCGGCATAGAGATATATGCTTGTATCACAAGATATAATCCCTTCGCCTTCAAAGAAATTTTTACATCTCTTGTTATTTCATTTTGAACGACTGTAAAACCTTTTTTACTTCGGAAGAAACCTTCTGCCATGTTATCACCTACCTGCTCTTGAATGGTACCTGTTCATCTCCAGCAGACGAAAAATCATCTGCATCGGCTACTGTGTTTCCTGCACTTTTCTTCTGTGCGAACTCGACTTCTTCAGTAATAATGCTGAAACCATATACTTTGTTTCCCTCTTTGGTCGTGTAATTATTATTCTGTACACGACCAACCACAAGCACCCTGGAACCGCTATGAAAATACTTCTCTACAAACTCTGCCTGTCTGCCAAAGGATGTACAGTGGAAGAAATCTGCATCGGCATTTCCCTCTTGCTTATTTCTGCGATTTACCGCAAGGTCAAACTTTATAATAACCATCTCGCTGCCATCCTCATTTTTTTTCCTTGTTGTCTTTGGTTCTCTCGTCATATTCCCCAGCAAAATAATCTTATTCATTTTCTTCACTTCCTCTCTTTTGTTTCCATTTCTCCAGTAATTCAAAAATGACATCCATCATTTCATCTTCTGTGGTTTCTTCCTCAAAATACTCTGCCAATCGTTCATTTTTCAGAGTAATATCTTTCTTCTTACTGTGCCTTTCAACAGAAAACAAATAGCGTTCCAATGTCTCTTCATCCAATTTTCCATCTGCACTCAACTGCTTTATGGTATTAGCCTGTACCGTCGACAACTTTTTTTCATACCGGCAAATCGCATCATAAACCATTTCCTGCTCTTTATTGGAAAGAACCGATAAACTTACCCCCTGGATAAAACCCAGTTTCTTGTTATCTACCATTCCTAAAAGATTATCATTTAGTCTGGCAAGCCAGATATATCTCTGTATCGACTTATAATTCTCGCCGCTTTCCTCCGACATTTTTTGAAGACTGTTTCCTTCTTTGCCCTGGTTCTTCATGGCATCGTACTTGATTTTGTAGGCTCTCGCCTTTTCACTGGGTAAGATGTTCTCTCGCTGGATGTTGGAATCTACCATAATCAGACTGGCTTCATTATCATCCAAATCCTTTACAAAAACCGGCATGGTATCAATACCAAGCAGTTCACAAACATGTCTTCTTGTATGTCCTGCAATAATCTCATAACCGCCTTCTTTTCGTGATCGTACAATTCCCGGCACCAACACACCATGCTGACGTACGCTTTCTATCATTTCCTCCAGTTCTTCATCTGAGCGAATCTGAAACGGATGGTTGTGAAACTCATGAAGTTCCGAGATTGGTATTTGCTTAACTTCTCCGGCTTCTACCACAGGCTCCTCCTTACCACCAAACAAATCATCAAACCTTGTTAATTTCACTTTTTCTAATGCCTTTGTTCTACTCATGAGCAAGCACCTCCTTTGTCAGTTCTTCATAAGCACCGGCCACCGGATGTTTCTTGTCCAGCGAAAATATGCTTACCCCGGCTGCTGATGTTTCTGCGGCCTTTACAGAAAAAGGAATCCGGCTATCAAAGATTGGAATGGATTCACCATAGTATTCAGTAATCAGTTCAATAATATCCTTTGCATAATTAGTTCTTGCATTCAGCATGGAAATAAGAATCCCCTCAAACTGAATCCCAGGATTTAGATGCTTTCTAACCCGGAAGATTGTCGTAATTAACTGCTCCAAACCCTTTACCGGTAAATAAGCAGCCTGCACCGGAATCAACACACTATCGGATGCTGTAAGAGCATTTACCGTTATCATTCCCAGACTTGGCATACAGTCAATGAGAATGTAATCGTAATATTCTCTCATGCAATCCACATAGGTCTTTAGCACAAACTCCCTGCTCATTGCATTAACCAGAGAAACATCCACACCGGATAAATCAATGTTACAAGGCATGAGGTCAATTCCTTCCACATGATGAATAATTCCCTCTGACACCTCAAACTCCTCGTCCATGATAATCTGCTCCATAATGGTTGGTAGTGCTATCTCCAATTCGTCCGGATTTTCAATACCCAGACTCTGGGAAAGGTTTCCTTGTGGATCGGCGTCAATTACAAGCACCCTTTTTCCTTCTCTTACCATTCCAACTCCAAGATTTACTGTTGTGGTGGTCTTGGATACACCGCCTTTCTGATTACAAATCGCTATTACTTTACACATAATTCTGACCCTCCGTATTCTTCAGATTCATTAACTAATTCTTTGTACAACATTTTTCGTCTTTTTCACTGGGTATACTCCAAGATATATCCGATGATATTTTTCATTGTCACATCTCATAAAATCCGATATGTAGCTGATATTGCATCTTGGATTTTTCTGCAGTAACTTTAGCATTCTCCTTACTTCATTTTTCTTTCCCTGCAATTTTACTTTTACCACCTAACTCACCTCCATCTAAAAAAGGGTTGAAAAAAAGCACTTCGTTTTACCGAGGTGCTTATGCATCTTTATATCATATTAGGACTTAACTATTTTGAATTGCAAAAGGTGTAAAAAAGGTGTATTTCTTATAGTACAGTTACGCAGGCATTATAATCATAGGCATTTGCCCCCATATTATTACATATTGCCGTGGCAGATGAATAATACTCTAATCATTATTTTTTCTCCTTGTTTTGCCCTGGAATGCCCTGTTTTTCAAGGGGTTCTGGGGTTATGGTAAAATGCTCTGAAATTACAGATTGTGGCAAATCAGAGCAGAATTGAGCAAGTTGTTACTACCTGTTAGTAGTAAAGTTGGTAGTAAAAGGAAAATTCCTACTACTAAACATTCTCGTGATATATCATCCTTATATTTTTAGAACCACATATCGGACATTTTTCTGGTTTCTCATGTATTGCCACATCATGATCTTGCATTAAACAATTTTCACAAAACAGATATTCTTTACTAAACAATGCTTTTCTTTTTGCCGCAAGTTGTCGCATTATTTCCCATTTGCTAGGATTTTTCCCTATAATAAAATCAGGCGTAATAAAAAGTGATGTTTTAACTTTCAAGAATGTATCATCCAATTCTGTTTCAATATATTCATAATCGTCATATAAAAAAATAACATATCTTCTTTCTCTTTCAGCTTTCCATTTGCTATCTTTAACAGAAAGAATCCAATATTGCAATATCTCCTGTAAAAACATTTTCTTATTATTGTCAGATAAATCAAACATGTCTATAACGCTAAATAAGTATTGTAATTCCGTCTTTGCTTCTTCAATATCATATAAAACATCAAATGTTATTACTTGAGCTATATATGGTCTTTTCATAGTATCTGGCAAATCTGCGTCAGCGTCAGCCTTTTTTGTCAATGTATATAATCCAATAGGTCCAATCAGGTCCACAATTCTATCATTTTTATATCCATACAAACATTCTCCATAACCGTCTTGCATATGGCTATTATTTATTGACTTACTGAAACATGACACATAATAGTTTCGTGTCTCAGAAAAATCAATGTCTTTTATCCAGTCATAATGAATCCATGACATATCTTCAAACAATTCTGGAATAACTTTTTTCTCTCGCTCATCATTAAGCAGCTCTGTTTTCTTCATCCAAATTTGATGATTACTAATACTACTCTTTGCAACTTCTATTGGCAGATATTTACAAATATAATCATTGTTATACCCATTTCTCGATTTTAAAATGAAATTGCTTATCATCATCATAAGCACACCCTTAACTGGTCGAATGTTTGCAGGCTGCTTATTCATTCTAAGTAGTTTTGCTTCTATTGCTAATAATTTGTATAATTCTTTTCTTGTAAATTCCCATAACTTTTCTCTTTTACTTCCATGCATATTACTAATATCCAGTAACATAGATGTATATGAATGAGTCAAGGTATCAATCTCTTCTTCCGTTTGGCAGCTTTTTAACGTTTCCTCTACAATTTCTATTAATTGTTCTGCAAATGACTTATTCTTTTCTATTGTGAACTTTTGATACGCTATGTGATACAATCTCAGTGGGAACATAAGCCCCTGTTCATATGGTATTACACGATATGTATTTTCTTCATCACAATTAATCACAGGATTAAACCAAGAAGTAATTTTCTGTAATCTAGTTACCTGCGTTATAATATTGTATATATATGTTTTTAATGAAGATATTTGATATGCATTACCAACTAAATAGAGAAAATTCAGTATCCCAACTTCATACTCGGTTACACGAACCAATCCAGAATTCTCATTCAAATTCAAATCATGCTCACACGTTAAAGACAAAAGGACTTCTCTTGTCTTATAAGACGGATTTTTCTTAAATTCTTCTACACATTCACATAATGTATCTAAAATCTGCTCACGAGCATTCGCAGGCCATTTTTCTGGCTTCTCCGCTGTTTTTTCCTCGTAATACATTTCACAACCATTCCTTTCATATGAAATCAAAACCGCTTTTCCCATCTTCCTAAATCACCCTAATTATATTATATCCTCTGAACCTACTTTTTTCCACAAAAAATAACGCCCCAGTCTATACCAGAGCGTCATCCCATTTCCATATCAAACCACCTTAAACATCTTCTGCGACATCGGTTTCTCCTTCTTCTGCTCAACCTCCGCCTGTGCCTTTCTAAACTCTTCCATTCGTTTCAATTCTTCCTCAGCGTCATCGAATCCGATATGCGTGTACACATTCATTGTGACTGATATATCCGAATGCCCCATGAGGTATTGTAATGTCTTTGGATTCATTCCCGATTTTGCCATATTCGAGCAATAGGTGTGTCGGCATACATGAGGTGTGATATTTGGCATCTGCACCCAGTAAATGTCATTGTACCTACCAACCATATGATTGAAACGGTGCTGCCAGTGCATTGCCACAAGTGGCATTCCATTATCATCGTAAAATAGAAATCCACTATATCCATCTATGGCTTTCTCCACTTTCGGTGCATTTCTATCCTCAATGATTGCCTGAAACATCTGTGCCACATCCTCCGTGATTGGTAATACTCTTGTTCCGGCATCCGTCTTTGTGGTTTCTATGATGTATCGCATATCCGATGTTCTCTGCAACTGATGGTCAATATTTACAGTTCTGTTCTCAAGATCAATATCCTTCAGCGTCAAGCCACAAAATTCTGATATTCGCATTCCCGTATGAAAGAGTATGTACACCACTTCATAGTATTTACAGTAACCACATCGTCATGCACAAACTTTAGGAACTTTCTCATCTGGTCTTTTGTGATTGCCTCTCTTGTAACTGCATCATTTACCAATACCCCGGCAAGCTGGAATCCGAATGGATTCTTTACAAGAATGTCATCATCATCCACCATCTGAAAGGCTGGTCGTAGCACTCCCCGGATGGTATGAATGGAACTGTAGCTTTTCCCATCTTCCTGTTGCAATTTTATAAGGAACAGCTTTGCATCGGAAGTTTTAACACTTCGTATCGTCTTTTTACCGAATGCTTCCTTTGCAAGTAATCTCTGTACTGTAACATATCCCTGCTTCGTGCTTTGCCTTACTCCGGTCTTTGTTTTCAAATATCGGTCTACAAGTTCACAGACTATCATCTGTCCGTCCACGATATTTACAAGCAAATCCAAATCTGTGTTTACCTGTTTTTCCAATTCACGAAGGGAGAGGCATGGCTTCTTGCCCTTTGGAAGTTTGTCCGTAGGCTCCAGTTTCCAACTGTATACAAAGTGTGGTTTTCCATCAATGTGATATTTATATTGATATTTTCCGTCTGCCCTTACGCTTTCTCCCGGTCTTAATACTCTACGCTTGGAATCCCGCCTTGTCTGTCCTCTTCCTGCCTTTGCCATTATACCCGCCTCCTTAGTTCTGGATGGTTACGCAGATACCTTTCAAAGGCTACACGAAGAATCAGCTTGCGTTCTCCGTAGTATGCCAGAAACTCTTCTCCATCCGTATCATTCAATAAATCATAAAATTTTCTCCGGCTCATAACAAAATATTCAATTGCCTCAGAAGGATTTAAAATATCTTTTTCTGCTAAACTTGGTCTTGCCATAAAAGTACTTCCTTTCTGCCAAAAGTGGCTGTTTTCACAGGTTTTCGAGGTCATACTATATATCACTCTGAACGCTGATAATATCAACTACTTTCGGCAGACAAACGGAATTATATCTCCGAAGAAGCACTGATAAATTTTTCAAACTGCGGGCGGATAATCAGATACCTGTTTCCGCTGAATACCGCAAATCTTCCTCTGTTATCTTCTGCCATCTGCGTCATCTTTCCACCAAACACGCAATGGTCGATATCTACCATGCAGAAATCATCAAATGCACCCATACCGATTCCGTCATAACCATCCATTGCATTGACTGCCAATCGAAAATCCGAAAAGGGATTTTTATCGGCACTGCTCGCTTTTCTGCCATTTGTCTGATACGGCACTTTTGTCATGCGTCCGTTTCTTTCTTCATATTTCCACAGACAGAACCGTCCGTCTTTTTTCAACTGTTCCGGAAGTTTCTCATACATTCTGTGCTCCTCCTTCCCCGCTTATTTTCTGACGTATCATTTCTCCGTGGCTCTTGCTGATAACCACACCTTAAATTCGGAAACAGGAACCAATACCCGCTTGCCTACACGGACGATTGGAAAATCCGCTTCTCTGGTCAGTGCATACGCTTTGCTCAGGCTGATTCCCATCTGCATTGCCATTTCCTATACGCTCATCGTGACTTTATCCATAGCCATCTTCCTCTCTGCATTCCAAACATGAATTGCTCTTGTTTTCTATCACAGTATACTTCATAATGTTACCAAAGACTATTTTCTATTGGTAAGAACTCGTACCGAAAGCAAGTTCTATCGGTAAGAATAGAGGTAGAATATGAACGAAGATTTCAGTTTGGGGAAAATGAGTGCGGATGCACGGCTGACCGCAACTTTCAAATACCATGAAAAAACAGAACAACAGAATGGAGAAATCATAATCACTGCCTGTCTGGGCGAGGGCGATGTTCCAAGACTCAACCGTGGATACGGCTTGGACGGAAATGAGCTCTGGCTTTCACTGAATAACCTGTACCAGAGTATCCGTGGAAAAAATGACAACACTGCTGCCGATGATATCATTTCTTGGTGTCAGCAGTACGCACACCCCTACTATGCCTCTGAGGATATCGAAGAATATCGTTGGGATATTGAAAAGGATACGGAATACTGGGATTTTTCCACTAACATTCTTGGTAATTTTACTTTTGATGTTCACACCATGCGGAAAGATCTCGAAAGCCTGTACCGGGATACCCTTGTCATCCTGATGTTCAAAAAATGTCTGGAACAGCTTGATGTTTCTGCAGAACTTGCACAGATCACATGGACAAATAAATTTGCAGATTTTAATTCATTTCCTATGCAGAAACATCTCGGTAAAATATCTGCTTACCTGAATGAAATGAGTGGAGTAACCATGAAGCTCGGATTAGATGAGAATGGAGAATTGAAGGTCATGCCGGATTTTCACTCTGTATTCGATGCTGCCCGATTCGCCCTGTCGCAATATGTATCTATCCCTACGGATTATCCGATTGCTTATGCGGACCGGGTTGGTGTTGCCACCTGTGAGTGCTGTGGCCGCCTATTCATCAAGAACGGAAACCGTCAGAAATACTGTGACAATCCAGAATGTAAAAAGGAACGAAACCGCAGAAAATCCCGCACAGCTTATCACAGAAAAATACAGGAAGAAAATGACAACCTCTGGGCGTGACCACGGCTGTTTTCACACTGGGGCAAGATGTGGCAAGTAATATAGGTTATTTTCTATATAGGCTCTATAAGAATAAGCTAAATCATCTGCCACAAGTTGCCCCAACTGATTTTTCATAGAAAAAGGGCATTGGTCCGCACCGACACCCCAGTGTGATTTTATCCTTATTTCTCATAACGAAATGCTGAATTTCCAGTCAGATTTCTAAGCAAAATCTTCCTTGCTGTCTTATATTCATTTCCGATAAAGCCAAGCCTGAGCAAAAAACATCGGAAAGCATATTTGTCATTGTCTGTTTCGGTCGGCTTTGATGATACTCTTTTTGCATCTTTTGCCATATCACACAGTCCTGTGATAAATTGCGTGTATGCTGCTATCTCGTCACCATCTTCCGTATATGGAAACCATGCAAAGTTAATTTTCTCCTCTGTGATTTCAACCTCGGTGCTGTCCGTCTGAAATGCCTTTTGGAAAAGCGTCTGCTTATTTGTTATGATCTTCTGTAGATTTTCCAATGCCGTATCCGTAAGGCATGCTCTCGGAACTGCTATTGTGAGCTTGTCCTGCTGCATTGGGACTTCTTCAGTAAATTCCGCATCATCCTGAAAACCACACTCTCGTAATTGCCGAATTAAGTGTTCTACCATTTCTACCGCTACTCCCTCTGGGATGTGCAGCACGCCCTCTTTGTCCAGTCGGTATCCTGCAATATCGTATGCACAGCTTGGCACCCGCTCATAATTCGGTGCTGTTCCAAGTATTTTGCCAATCTTCTGTGCCAGCTTCGGTCTTTGCTTTGGTTTCAGTGTAAATCTGATTCCATTTTTCATAATATGTACCTGCCTTTCTTTTTCGGTAGTACATATATCACTCTGACGGCACAGAATAGCAGTAAACGCTCCATAGCAAGTACCTGTTCCTCCACTCCTTTTTCTGCCATAATAGTCTCACACTATACAGAGTCAAAAAAGTTAAGTACTCAACTTTTTTGACCGCCTATGGAGGTCTAGCTATGAGCAGTCAAACAAGTTTAGTTGCTGAACAGGTTCGGTTGCAGCAATGGGCGGCACAGATCCAGGATTGTAAAAACCGCCCTGCAGATATGAAAGTAGAAACCTGGTGCAGTGAGCATGGCATCACAAAAGCGAATTATTATTATCGTCTGAAAAGAGTCCGCAAAGCATGTTTGGAGGTCTACAATCCAGAACCGGCGTTTGTGGAACTTCCTCAGCCGACAGAGAAAGCTCTGCCCCAGGAAGACAGCAGCTTAAAACCGACAGCTATTTTGCGAAATTCCAGAGGATTGGCACTTGAAATTTATAATCCTGTCTCTAAAGATATGCTTCAGTGTATCCTGGAGGTTCTGTCTAATGCTGAATGACGCCACAGGTCTGAAAAAGATCTATCTTGCAGCTGGTTATACCGATCTGCGGAGAGGAATGGATGGTCTCGCAACGATCATCCGGTTCCGGTTTCAGCTCGATCCGTATGATAAAAATACGCTCTTTCTTTTCTGCGGGAAGAAGACGGACCGGATCAAGGGACTCTTATGGGAAGGGGATGGGTTCCTACTTCTTTACAAGAGACTGAGCAACGGTGCCTTCAACTGGCCACGTTCCGTAGAAGAGGCGTTGGAAATATCCCCGGAACAGTATACGATGCTGATGCAAGGGCTTGAAATTCTCCCCAAACATCCGATCAGGCCAAATGATCCGCCTAAAAGATTGATGTAACATTTGTGCATTATGGAGAAAAAATTTCCATATTTCACAGAAGAAAAAAGAATCTCTTCCGTTTCATAAAGCTTATCCACAGAATTCAGTCCGCAGGAATCAAACCACACGGTTTCGGGCAGAAAAATCGTTCTGAATCTGTGGATAGCAGTACAGAACATCTGGAATCCTGAAAAGCTATCCCAGGTGCTCTGTACTGTTATCCACCGTCATTATGCCGAAAGGAAAACAGGCGCCAAGTGGCAGAAAACGTACAGATCTGGTACAATGGACTCATTGAGAAAAGGAGTTCCTGCCATGACGATGAAGTTCACAGAAGAACAGTTAAACAGCTTTGATAAATCTATGCTGATCCAGTTATTTTTGAATCAACAGGAACAGTTAGGAAAGGTCAGTGCCGACCTGCATTCCCTGGATACGAAGATGCAGGCAATGATGGAACAGCTGATCCTGGCTAATAAGAACCGGTTTGGACGTTCCTCTGAAAAAATGGAGGATGCCCAGCAGCTCCGTTTTGCTGAAGTGGATGGAACCATTGTGTTTTTTAATGAAGCCGAAGCTGTCTGTGATCTGGAGGCACCGGAACCAGAGACTCTGGAGCCGGCACCGGAACGCAGAAAAAAAGCAACCGGTAAGAAAGCACAGGATATGTCCGGGCTTCCTACAAATCGGATCGACCACTACATGACCGAAGAAGAATTAACAGCAGAATTCGGTGAAAACGGCTGGAAACAGCTTCCAGATGCTATTACACGCAGATATCGTTTCATTCCGGCAAAAGTCGAGGTGGATGAGCACCATGTTGGTGTATATGCCAGCAAAACAGACGGGCACATGATAAAAGCAAAGCATCCCAAAAGCCTGCTTCATGGAAGCCCCGTATCCGCTTCGCTCGCTGCTGCGGTCATGAATGGAAAATACGTAAACGCGGTCCCTCTTTATCGCCTTGAACAGGAATTCCTTCGATATGGCCTTGCCATAACCAGGCAGAACATGGCGAACTGGATGATCCGGCTGGGAGAAGAATATCTCGCCGTTTTGTATGATCACCTTCATTCGCTACTTTACAGCTATCATGTCATCCAGGCTGATGAGACACCGGTATTGGTAAAACGGGATGGTCGCAGTGCCGGTTCCAAGAGTTATATGTGGGTGTACCGTTCTGACCACATGTATCCGGAAAAACAGATCATCCTTTATGAGTATCAGCGGACAAGAAATGCCTCTCATCCCCGGGAATTCCTAAAGAATTATTCCGGCATTTGCGTGACGGATGGCTATCAGGTCTACCATACACTGGAAAAAGAGCATGAAGACCTGACGATAGCCGGGTGCTGGGTCCATGCCCGCAGGCGCTTTGATGAAGCGCTTGCAGTAGTACCGAAAGAACGCCAAAAAGAATCCGCATCCTATCTGATCTTAAAGCAGATCCAGACGATCTACAGAAAAGAAGGAAAGCTAAAGGAGCTCTCATCGGAAGAACGGCTTTCCCAGCGTCAGGTGGCTATAAAGCCACTGGTAGACGCTTTGTTCGTGTACCTAAAGCAGCATGAAAGCGAGGTCGGAACAGAAAAGCTGAAGGATGCTTTCAGTTACGCTCTAAATCAGGAAAAATATCTCCGGGTTTTCCTGACAGATGGGGATGTCCCTATGGATAATAACGCCTCTGAGCGCGCGATCCGCGGATTCTGTGTTGGAAAGAAGAACTGGCAGATGATCGATACGATCAATGGTGCGAAAGCATCCGCGATTATTTACAGCATCGCAGAGACGGCAAAAGCGAATAACCTAAAACCATACGAATACTTTGAACACCTTCTGACAGGGATCCCCAAGCGCATGGATGACAGCGACCGGTCATTCTTAGATGACCTGCTTCCATGGTCGAAAAAGTTGCCGGACGTTGTCAGAAAACCGAAAAAGCAATGAAGTAGAGCCGCGGAAGCGGCTTTTAGCTTATAGGGTACTTGGTATGGAGCGTTTACGAATAGCAAGGTATTTCTGATTATATTTCTGCAAAAAAATACGCATAAAAACTGTGTTTTTTCTATTGTTTTACACACGGTTTTTATGCGTATTTCGGTACTATCCGGCAAAACAAAATCGGCTAAAGAAGCGGTATTCTATGGGAATTTTCATATAATATGGATTCTGTGGGTATCCCCCTGTTTAATTCTGCGAAAATTCGCACGTAGGGGACCATCGGTCTTCAGGCAGAAATACTGTAGAGATTTGGATACCCCACTATTTTTTAAAATATTCCTCACATTCTTCTTGGCTTAAATAACTGACAAATTTTATTTACAGTTGTTCCAATCAAACTATATTATTCTTGTATACTGGATGCGATATTAGATTCTTTTATTCTATTTCCATCTCCAATATTTACGCTATTGTCGTTAAATATTATTACTTGTAATTGCTTAACTATTTCTATTCTCTCATCTTTAGATTTTGAGTCTATATCTATGTCTAAATCATCTAATACTCCAAACTCTTTTTCCAAAAGAATCAAAGCATCAAGTAATCTATTTTCTATGGTAGATAAAATATTATGAATACATTGACTTGAGATTTCAACCATTGCCGATGTAATCATCATATATGGATCTTTATTATAGTGTACTATTACTGGAAAAAAATCTGCATTAATCTGTTTTCCTAATTGTATACTTGATGAATCACATTTTTCCACAAGTTGTCTTAATGCTTCTACTCCCTCTCGAAAACTAACATTTAGCAAAGAATCCTGTAAATCTTCCGGCATCTTTCCTAATGGAATTGAAACATGATTCCATGTCATATGTGATGCCATTGAACCTTTAAAATATGACCCCATAAGACTTCCACGTACTATTCTATATGTAGGTATCTTTGCATCCTTAGGATATCCTGTTATCTCATTATTAATCCAAGTATTTAATTCAACATTATCAAACCCAGTTAATAACACCTTTGTTCTTTTAAGTGCTATAAGCGTATCCACAGTCCCGTTTGCAAGTTCCTTGATAATTTTACTTTTTGGCATTAAAACACCCCCTCTATCAAATTTACAATTCTATCCCAGAATGAAAATAATAATACAATCCCCGCCACTAAAGAAATCAGGAATCCACATATTACAGGATGCTTTTCATAAAATGATTTCTTAACAGATTGATCATCATTAATCTCAAGTCTTTCCGCAATATTAGCATTTTTAATTTTATTATTATCACCAATGTTAATCGACATATCACATTCTCCTATTTATAATTAATGAACACAAATCTGCTCAGATGCAATTCTATTAAAGCTATGTATCAAATGCACTTTTTGTATTTTTATATGTTTATTAATATATTCCAATAATTCCGTCCCATCCAAATACATGTACATCTGCGGTGCAACAAATCCCGGAACGGCATGTCTTAAATCATCAAGTGAAATCTCTGTGGTTTCTTGAAATTCATCAATTTCCATAGCGTATCGATATGATTCTTGATATTTTTCAATACGTGCAACAGCATCTTTATCATTTTTAAACTCTTCTCTCCAGTCAGATAATAGATGTCGCTTACCTAAATATACTATACCTGTAACTGCCTTAACGGGCGAACTAACATACATATATGCCATGATTGGCTCATCCGGGAAATTTCTTCTATGTTCAAATATTTTCTTCCCAGACTTTATTTTCTCGTATACCTCCGGCTTGAAGCTTAAAAGCATTTTTCTCATTTACGCTACCGCCTTAATTCCACTTACATTCTATATTAAGAACTTCTATTGGCATACTAATAAACTGAACATCAAACTTAAGACTTGGTTCAACTTTTGTACTTGCATTGTGAATTCTGAAACTAAGCTGCCAACCATTATCGAGATACATTTCTACTGTATTATCACTGTTAGGCTTAAATTCAAGTGCTACAAGTCTTGTAGGTAATTTCACAATAGGTACTGTGATTGCAGATACCTTGTTCTTTGCAGGCTTATTCAACGTATCGTGCATATTAAATGTATGAATCATTGTAAGTCTCTTGCTATCCTTACTCACAACTTTATAATAATCTTCAATTCCAATTAAATATTCAATCATTTTTCTTGGCATTGTATTGTCTTTCTCATTTGCTCGATTCACTTCATCAATAAAAGCCTGCAACAATGGGATATACACATTCTGACTCTTGTTCCCAATTTCAGACCACTTTGTGCCATTATCTTTTTCCTGTTTTAAAAAGTTAAATATTGGTTCAACTGCATTCCAATATTCATCAGAACAAGGCATATCAAACCATTCATTTCCAAAATCTAATTTATAGCTTAATCTGCTATGCTTAACCGCATCATGATTGTGCTTAATACTTAAGCCAATCTCCCATTCAATATCTTTTCTCTTTATTACAATATCTCTAACATCACCTTTTATGCCTTGACCATCCTTTTGGAATTCAAGAGTAAGCTCATCATTATCCATTTCAGCCATTCTTGGCTCAAGTTCTAATACTGTATTAACTGCAGCTCCAGCAGATATCATAAATGTTTCTTGCATATCTTCATCCATTAAAGACCATGCTTTTTCATTTGCTATCAAACTTGAATTTTCAACAATTCTTGTTTTCCTTAACTCAGCTATTGCCTTATATAAAGTTTGAATCCATGCATATTCATATGCTCTACCCTGATCATTACTCTTTGTACTCACTTTTTTCTCATTAACCTCCTTAGCATCAATAGCATCTCTATCAATTTCAACAGCCGTACCCTTTCCCTCAAGATACAATTTTATTGCTGTAGCAATCTCATATGCTAAATTCACTGGAACAGCATTACCAATCATTTTATATGCAGTATTTGTATCATTGTATATAAATTTAAAATCATCCGGAAATCCCTGTACTCTTGCAACTTCACGAATTGTCATTCTTCTGTAAAGATGTTCTTTTCCTTCTACAAATCTACAATCGTTAGTTCCAACTTTTACCATCTTAGGAGCCTGTGGATGTAACTGACATTGACGTCCAGATGCCTGAACTGTAAACGCTTGTTCATCCCAGCCTTTAACACGATTACGACTCATAAATATAGGTGAATAAGCACCTGTGAAATATTCGTTATTATTTATCGCTTTTGGATTATGTCGATTCTTTTCTCCTGAAGGAACTGCCATATCCTGCAAATCCCAAATTATATCACGTAAGGTAATCTTCTTAGAATCATCTTTAGTGGACCCCTTCGGAAAACCAAAGTCTATATTCAAATCTTTTCTAAACCCTATGTAAAATACTCTTTTCCTTTCTTCTGCAACACCATAATCTTTAGCATTAACCAATGTAAAAGAAACATCATATCCTGCCTCATCAAATAATTCTAAAATATTCTGAACCGCAATTGAATGTCTATTTGCAAGCATTCCACTTACATTTTCCGCTAAAAAAAACTTTGGCTGGAATTCTTTTAATATTCTTATATAATCAAAAAACAACTGACCTCTTGCATCCTTAATTCCCTTAAGAGATCCTGCTTCCGACCATGACTGACAAGGCGGTCCCCCTATGATGCCATCCACTTCTCCATCTATATATTGTGCTATATCATCTCTTGTAACCTGTCTGATATCCCCCTCTATTAAATGTGTATTAGGATGATTGACCTTAAACGTTTCCCATATTGTTTTATCAAATTCATTCGCTACAGGTATATTAAATCCAGCTTTCTCAAATCCTAAATCAAGTCCTCCACAACCACTAAACAAGCTAATTACATTCATCGAATTTTGCTCCTTCATTCTCGTTCTTTTTTATTATTTTCGCTGCCTCGATAAGTGCTGTCCTTCGTACAAATTCGCTATACGAAGCATATGCCTCTAATCTAGCTGCCTGCTTGAATTTATCTAATTCTTCTTCGCTCACTCGTATGCTTATTGATATTGATTTTTTCACTATTTGACACCTCCGACTACTCATCATTCTACCTTCTATAGTATGTCATTGTCAATACTTTGTTGCACAAACAGGCGTTCTTTTGTAGCATTTAATACTGGAATATAAAAAGCTCCGGCTAATCCAATTACAGATTAGTCGGAGTAATGTGAAAACTTTTATATATCTGTTTTCTTCAAAGTTTTTAATTCTGCTATATACTGTCTGCCGACTTACTCCAAAAGTATTTGCAACTTTTGTAACCGCTATGCCAATCAGATACAGCAGATACAATCTTTCTTCATCTACGCTCTTTCTGTATTCCTCATTATATTGATACAGTTGCTCCGCTGTTTCGAGTATTTTCCCTTTTCTCTCTTTGCAGTACTCCACAAATTTTCTGTCATTGTAATAGTTCTCCATAATCCAGACTGCTACTACACTTTTGCTAATGGGATTTTCATTTTCATCCACGAACTCGCTAATTGAATCTTTCTTCTGATATAGTAGCTTTATGGATAATTCGTCACAAAACATCTCGTCATATAGAACCCAAACCTTTTCCAATGTTTCCATATTCGCTGCACGTTCCTTCCTGCTCACATTTTTTTCAAAATTTCTAATTACTATGTAATACCATCCATGCCCTTCTGAATGCTGTTTCTTTCCTGCCCACTGCTATTCTTCTACTTTTGCTGTCAGTACAATTTCCTATCAACAGTCCGTTCCACGTTTTTTCTGCTCCTACAATTTATCATATAACAACTGCAATCTTTCCAAAATGATAGCAATGTCAAGACACATATTATTTTCTATGAAAGTAACGGTTCATACTCTCCCACGCTCTCAATACCGTCGTAATTGTAATATCCTCTATAAAAATTCTCTTTATCAAGAATACGCTTCACAAGCATAGCGTTAAAGTCAGCACCTTTTCTGCCCTTGTGTCCTTCCATTTTCATAAACTCTGCTATGCTTTTCAGCGTCATATCTGGAAAACTCTGCTTAATCTCAAATACTCTCCGTACCGCTTTTGCCTCTGTTGCATTTACATATAATTTTTTGTCACCACGCAGACTCTCATAACCAAACGGAGCGCCACCACCTGCATAACCACCGCCCTTGGCTTTCTGCAATCGTCCACGTTTTAATTTCAATGCTATCTCCAACCGCTCATACACATCCAAAAGTTCAAACATCCCATTTACAAAAATTTCGTTTGGATTTTGCGTGTAGATTGAATAATTCGGTCTGTCAATCGCTTTAATATCCACATTGTTCTTTTTGAGTTCTCTGTGTAGCAGAACCTTTACCAAGTCTGACCGCCACGCTCAATGCTCATTTCGTCCTCGTTGGCTTTCGCTCCGCTGATACCCTCGTCCTTGAATATTCCTACCAAGTTGTAACTTTTGGAACTGCAATATTTTTCAATTTCCGCACGTTGCTCCGCTAGGGAATATCCTTGTTTGACCTGTCCCTCTGTTGACACCCTTATGTAGCCATATACATTTTCCATGTAACCGAACCTCCGTTATAAAAATTTATTTTATAACAGCAATTTCATTTCCGGTTATTAAACTGGATAACAACTATTTTATTAACCCCTCTTAAAATAACTAGAAACCATCAACTTTCATAGATACTTTTTTTAATAGCAAAATTTCTTATATGTATATTCCATTTATTCACTACTCCGTCTTTTGGAAAATAAATTACGTTTCTCAACCGTAATCATTGGTTCACCATAGTAATCAATCCTAACTATATCACTTTCTTTAATTCTTATTTCTTCATCATACCCATTTACATATCTGTTTACAATTATCCATTCTCCATGCTTCCTTATACTTCCAGCCTCGGCAAATTGAGCCCTTTCACTCCCCTTTACATAAATATCCGCATATCTATTATCCAAAATGAAAGCCACATCACAATAATTGAGCAAACAGATTATCCAAACCATTAACAATATAATAAATATACCCTCTACTATCCAAGAGTATTTTTTCGAAACATCTGCCAACAAAGAAATTGCATATATTAAGTAAAGTGTAATTACAAGTTTCCTCTTTAGCTTACCATCCTGCCAAAACTCAATTTTACTATTATAACTTTTGCAATTTCTAAAAGTGATTATAGCATTGATTCCTAAATACCAAATTCCACAAATAATATATGAAAAAACCACACCTTTCCAATAACAAAGCATTTTTTTAGCCACAAGTGTAATCAGCAAATTTATCGCCATCATTTTATAAATTTTTATTATAATATCTGGAAAAGTTGGTATTTTTCTACATTTCAGCATCCAATACCCCAATTCTTTATTCTTTTCCTTAAGATCACGCTCGTTTTTTACCCATCCCAACAGAACTATAACTATAGGTATTACCACATAATACATTATCTCACTATCAAATATCTTTAGTAAAATTTCTTTCATCTCTCTAAATTCCTCTTTTCATATACTTATTAAAACAAAATAAGTAAATCATAGGTAAAAACTTAATTACAAAATGTTCAAAAGCCCTATTTTACTACATTCTAACCATTTTATTATAGACTGCCGTGGCAAACCATGAGCACTTTTATTTTTTCTCGCATAGCTTGGTATAACCTCTATTTTCCTTGTATTTACAAGGGTTCTATCTATTTCTCCTTAGAACCCTATCTCGATATATCTTAGCATATTATTTCTTACTCTTAGTAGGTAAAAGCTGTACAAATGGCTGTAAATTTTACCACTCGTACAGCAGCCCTATTTTTTCTCCCAGTTTTATACCGCACTCACTCTTTTCAATTCTCTCTTGGCATTCTCCATATCCACCAATGCCATCTCCTTTTTTAACTGCTCCCTTACTTTCATCTGCTCCAGTTCGTCCTTGGCATCTTCTAATTTGAGATGCGTGTACACATTCAAAGTTGTTGCTATATCTGCGTGTCCCATGAGATATTGCAATGTTTTAACTGCTATTCCCGATTTTGCCATATTCGTGCAGTAGGTATGTCGGCATATATGGGGTGTAATCTTTGGCAATTCCACCTTGTAAATTTTATTGTATTTCTCAACAGAATGTTGAAATTTCTTTTCCCACTGATATGCCAACATTGGTTTCCCCTTATCATCCAAGAACAGAAAACCGCTGACACCATCAATCATCTGTTCCACCTTTGGTTTCTTTCTACTTGAAATGATACGCTTAAATGCTTCGTACACTTCATACAACACCTTATCAGTATTTCACAAAGCATTTACACCGCTATAATGAGTGGGTGCAGAATAATCCAGACAAAGCAAAGGCTGAGGGATTAGAGGAATTACCGATTATTCCGCTTCATGGGTTGAGACATTCATGTGCTACCTTGCTTAATTATCTGGAAGTCAACATCATTGAAATATCAAAGACATTAGGACATTCAACCTGTTCCACTACAATGAACATCTATGCTCATAGCTTTGAGGAACAGCAAGAGGAAGTAGCAACAAAGGTAAATGAGTTCTTACGATTGAACGCATAAATAATTGAGAGCCAGAGGAAAAATCCAAAGGCTCTCATTTAGTCATCATTCATCTTTCAATTCCATGTGGTCAAGGGCATATTGTAAAGCCATGCTGATTAGTTCATTACGAGAACGATTCGTTTTAGCTGCTAAATCGTTATATTCCTCTTGCAAGGCTCTATCTATGCGTATCGTCATGGTGACAGATTTATCTTCTTTTGGTGTTACGATAAATTTCTCCATAATGCAATTCCTCCATTGGTTTTGATTACATTATAGTATTGACAAGAGGTGCAAAACTATGACACAATAGTGAGTTAAAATTGTACTGTACTTTTGTGTTACGCTCTGCTATAATGCTAATATCAACCAAAACTTGGAGGTATGGCATTATGAAAGATAAATCAACCAAAAGCAATGGAAAGAAACCTATTTTCAAGAAGTGGTGGTTTTGGGTAATTATTGTTGTTATTCTGGCCGCTATCTTTGGAAACACAGGAGCAAAGAACGGTGTTGAGGACGGAGCAAAAGACGCAATCAATTCAGCGGAACAGCAAGCAACATCTGACAAATTCGTTGAAGATGTGAAAACCGCTATTTCTGGTGCTATTGACAGTGACAATGAAGCAATCACAGATGTTGCGTTGAAAGACAAAGATTTGTGTGTAACAGTTGATTTGAGTAAAGCAGACCCCAGCCCTCTTACAATAGAGGACTTGGCAATCTCTCGTACAAGTTCAATCACAGACGCTATACTTGAACTTACTGATTACGACAGTCAATGGAACACGATAACAGTTGATTTTGGAGATGTTGGCAAGGTCGTATGTGACAAAGACAGCATAAAAGAAAATGAAGCAGGTGGACGATACTTCCCATCAGAAATCTTTACATTAAAATAAATGGGGAAAACAAAGAGAGCCTTGACAGGAACAACAACCAGTCAAGGCTTTTCTTTATACTATCGTAATACTAAACTTACGGCGTGATATGGTGTGATAGACCGAGTTAGGGAAAGTAGAAATCCCAAAAAGGTAATACGGATATCACTTATGGAGAGCTATGGAGAGATAGGGCGAGTGCCTGTTAATCTTTATAAAACTTTTAACTACAATGTAATACCAACCATGCCATTCAGAATGCTGTCTTACCTATGCCAACTGCCTTTCTGACATTTTTGTCGTTGATGTAACTATTTCGTAACAGTTATTCCCCTATTTTTTCATTTTCCTATAATTTACCGAATAATATGCACATTCGTTCAAAATGATAGTGTTGCAATGCACCACTCTTTTTCCTATGAAAGTATCGGCTCATACTCTCCTACGCTCTCTATCCCTCCATAGTTGTAGCACCCCTTGTAAAAATTTTCTTTATCAAGAATACGTTTTACAAGCATAACATTAAAGTCCGCTCCCTTCCTGCCCTTGTACCCTTCTGCTTTCATAAACTCCGATATATTTTTTAATGTCATATCGGGCATAAGCTGTTTTAACTGGAACACCCTTTGTACCGCTTTTGCCTCTGTTGCATTTACATACAATTTTTTGCCACCACGCAGACACTCATAACCAAATGGAGCGCCACCGCCTGCATAACCACCGTCCTTTGCTTTCTGCAATCGTCCACGTTTTAATTTCAATGCTATCTCCAACCGCTCATACA
>OGZG01000106.1_pt1 | contig 52391 bp, 50 predicted proteins | sample 1576781 | NCBI WGS metagenome assembly OGZG01 (sample SAMEA3541502, study PRJEB24748) | human gut metagenome | biome: human gut; feature: human-associated habitat; material: faeces | place: China | collected 2012 | reverse complement strand
AATGTCCGCAATCTCCGGTGTTTTCAACTGTTTATACTCTTCATAACAGATTGGCCGTCATCTGCGTGGCGGACGCGCCCGAACTGACGATGGTGCCGCCCGTGGCGAGAATCACGACTTTGGATGCGCAATAGGCCATGGTTTCTCCTTTGTCTTTTGTCCTGAAGATGGGTTTGCCCGGTTTTTTCAATGATCCCAACAGCATACATCGCCGCCGGACAAAAAAGGCCCTCCCGCCGCCGGCGAAAGGACCTTTTCCTCCGTTAAATTCCCGTCAGGGTCTTATTTCCCTGCCGTAAGCCTAACGAGTTCGAGCGTCATCTCGAGCGACTTGTGCAGGCTCGGGACCGGGAGGAACTCGGCATAGCTGTGGAAGTTGCACGCGCCCGTGAAGTAGTTGGGCGTGACGAGGCCCTTGGCGGAGAGGGCGGAGCCGTCCGTGCCGCCGCGCATGGCGATGGTGTTGGTGGTGATGCCGAGGTTGTCGGCAGCCTTGTAGAGGAGCTCCACCGGTGCCTGTCTTAAGCACATCAATTTTAATTTATACTTTCTCATGCTCTGCATAACTGTTTTGGGAGCGTTGGGTCCTATGAACTCCTTTTATGTCTCATCCTCCAGGATTTTACTGGCTATGGCCCGAAAAAAACAACTGCCTGCAGCCTTCAGCCCCTCCGACCACTCTCAGGCTATTGCCAAATCTACACATATTCTGCTCAGCACAAGTATCGTTCTCGCCCCTTTCCTGGGAAGCAATATGCTGCTGCCTCTGACAAATGTTGCTGCCCTGACCTTCATGTTCTCCTGTATGATTGTCAGTCTGGCCTGTTATAAAATGCGCAGCAGCGAAGCAAATCTATACCGCCCCTACAAAGTCCCTGGCGGCAAAGCGGGTATCAGTGCTGCATGCTGCGTCAGTTTTCTCATTATTGCTGCCATGCTGCTGCCCGGCACCTCTGCTTCGCTGAGTAAAGCTGAATACCTGCTGCTGACAGGATGGAGTGCTTTGGGGCTGCTAGTTAAAAGCCTGCATCTTTATAAAAAAAATAAGGACTGCCGTTAAAACGGCAGTCCTTATTTTTTCCCCCAGAGTAATGACAACATAACCGAAACACTAAAAACATTATCAGAATGGCTGACTGAAAATTCACCATTATATTTTTCAACAATCTTTCTGATATTAAACAGGCCTATACCACAATAACGCTCATCAATCTTCACTGTTCTGTAAATATTATTCTGTTTTTTCACTTCACCAGTAAACGAATTAGCGATATCAATGAACAGATAATCTTTTTTGATATTGACGTTAAGAACAATAAATTTTTTCCTGCCCGGTTCTACGATTCTTTCACATGCCTCCACGGCATTATCAATCAAATTTCCAAAAAGAATACACAGATCCACGTCAGCGATATTTAACGAAGGCGGTATAATTATACTGCATTTTAAATTTATACCACGGTTTTCCAAATTAGCCAAACCATTACTGAGTATGGAATCAATAACTATATTCCCACTGTAAATAATGCCCTGCAAGCCTTTATTACAGGTATAAAGTTCCTTAATATATTCCTCAGCTTCTTTAGCATGACCACTGTCCAAAAGCGCATATAGACAGCTAATATGATTTTTGATATCATGCCGCAGACTCTGTAATTCGCGCTGTGATATATCCAATCGTTCATAGTGACGGCGCTGCAGTGACAGCAATTCTTCCATTACCGATGACTTTTCTCCGGACATATCCAAAAGAATATTTTTTTCCAGAAGGTAGAAAAGACTGATTGATGCAGAAAACAAAAGTACTGAAGTATAAATATAAAAGACCTGTATCCCCGCGGCAGATCCAAACCCAATATTTTTATGGGAAATAATGATTACTGAAATCATCACAGTCAGTGGAAACAGATATGAAATTACAGCATAAAGTAAATTTTGCTTATTCAGCCTCAACTCGCGAATACAAATCGTACCCCATAAACTCAAAACAAACAGTATACATGCCATCATCTGCGACCAGGGATCCATAACAATGCGATAATTAATCAGCTCCCGCGGCAAAGTCTGTTCACCCCAGGCCAAGGCAATACCTGTCATAGCCGTTTTACATGCATAATTCATAATAACAAACAGTAAGGCAATCGTAATCTTATTCTGTAAAGAATCAGAAAAGAAAACAACAGCAATAATTGTAGCAAAGAAAAAATAATAAGCAGCCGTCGAAAACATGGGACTTTCATTTACATAAGAAAACATCTGGAAAGTAAAATAAAATATCACCCCCAGCCAATAATACCTCTGTCTTACTGAATTACGAATCAAATAAGTATTGAAAAGACGATATCCGATCCACGTCTCAGCCGCAGATAAAATCACATAAGCGATCCATTTCAGCATAATATCCATATCAAATATTTTCCTTCATATAGGATAGGAACTGCTGCCGCAATTCTTTGCTGCGATGCCTGCTAAGCGGCAATTCCTCTCCATTTTCTAAAGTAACAGTATCTTTAAAAATATTACGTATATGTTTTAGATTAACAACATAACTTTTATGAATCCTGAAAAAACTCTGTTCACTCAGTGACTCCTCCACTTCACTGATTTTCCCCGTAAAAGTTGTTTTTCCCCCCAGATGGCAAACCGATAAAGTGCGCATATTAGATTCGAAATAATAAATATCAGTAGTTTTTATTTTAAACAATCCTTTTTCATTGGTAAAACTGAAATATTTATTCTGTAACCTGGCTATTGATGTCAAAATAGTCCGTACTTCCTGTAAAAAATAAGCTTTATCTACTGGCTTCAAAATATAACGATAGGCATTTACCTGATAACCATCCATCGCATATTCAACAGTTCCCGTTACGATTAAAATCGGCACTTCGCTGTCATATTTCCTGATCAGCCTTGCTGTTTCAATACCATTTAATGGCTTCATCAGCATGTCCAATATGATGATATCAAATTTACGCCCCCGTTCATACTGGTGTACCAGTTCCCGTCCGTTCAAAAAAGGCACACTTTCCAGCTGTAATCCCGATCTTTTGATCTCTGATAAATAACCGGTCAATATTTCTACAGCCTGCCATTCATCATCGCACAAAGCAATATAAAACATCTTCTCACCTCCGTTCCTAACTGGTAATTATATTTTTATTATAACATCTGTATCTTGAACTAATCGCTACGATTATGACACTGGAAGTGCCGATTTTGCTGCTATAAAATTTAACCCGTACCTGATATTACATCGAATATATCAATTATGAAATTTTTATCGTAACACGATTTACTTTAAGCTATAGTAAAGCTGTACAAAGTTACTACCCTTCTCTAAATTATTCGAATATTTAGACATCGTTTCATGTTTCTCATTATCTTTACTCAAAGGAGGGCTTTTACATGTCAGCATCAAACCAAAAAGGCAGTATGCAAAAAACACTGTCACTCTGGAATTTTTTTACAATCGGTTTCGGAGCTATTATCGGAACCGGCTGGGTTTTGATGGTAGGCGACTGGATGATCATTGGCGGAGGTCCTGTAGCAGCTATGATCGCCTTTATTATTGGAGCTGTATTTCTACTGCCTATCGGAGCTGTATTCGGAGAACTTACTGCAGCAATCCCTATTTCCGGCGGCATCGTTGAATATGTAGACCGTACTTATGGAAATACCATGTCCTATATTACCGGCTGGTTCTTGGCTTTAGGCAATGCAATCCTCTGTCCATGGGAAGCAATTGCTATTTCAACGCTCGTTTCAGATATGTTCGGAGATTTATTTCCAATCCTCCGTTCAATTAAGCTCTATTCAATTATGGGCGCTGATGTCTACCTGCTTCCCACTGTTATTGCTCTGAGTTTTGCTGTTTATGTAATCATCCAAAATTTTCGTGGTGCTTCCGCAGCGGCAAGCCTACAGGCATTTCTTACTAAAGCCCTGCTCTGTGGAATGATTCTTGCTATGGGTATCTCACTTGTTAAAGGCGGCCCTGAGAACATCCAACCAATTTTTGCCAGTGTTGAAGGTGCGGCTTCATCAACTTCAGCTTCAACTATGTTTGCCGGTATCATCTCGGTTCTTGTTATGACACCATTCTTTTACGCAGGTTTCGACACTATTCCTCAACAGGCAGAAGAAGCCGCTGAAGGTCTCGACTGGAACAAATTTGGGCGTGTTATCAGTCTAGCACTGCTAGCCTCCGGAGGTTTTTATATGGTCTGCATCTATTCCTTTGGCAGTATCATACCCTGGACTGATTTTGTAAAAAGTTCTGTTCCTGCTTTAGCTTGTTTGAAAACAATAAATATTTTTTTGTATATCGCAATGCTCTGCATTGCCACAATCGGGCCTATGGGTCCCATGAATTCTTTTTATGGTGCTACAAGCCGTATTATGCTTGCTATGGGACGTAAAGGCCAACTGCCCAGATCTTTTGCTGAAGTAGACCCTGTTTCAGGAACTCCCAAAACAGCTAATATTCTCTTAGCCGTTTTAACTGTTATCGGCCCATTTCTAGGAAAAAAGATGTTAGTACCACTGACTAATGTCTCAGCTCTGGCTTTTATTTTCGCCTGTACTATGGTCAGTTTCTCCTGTTACAAAATGCGCCTTACAGAACCTGATCTTCCCAGACCTTATAAAGTACCAGGCGGAAAATTTGGCATCTCACTGGCCTGTCTTGCAGGATCACTGATCGTACTTCTGATGATAGTTCCCGGAAGCCCCGCTACACTAAATGCCGTAGAATGGAGTATCGTTTTGGGATGGCTGGCTATAGGCCTGATTATCAAAACTTTGCACCGAAATAAAACCTCTGGATCTACAACAATTTCGATATCCATAGATGACACACAGATTCATAAATAACTTTAATTAAAAACCATATTCACAAAAAAATAATCAAGGGGGTATTTATCATGAAAAAAATCGCTTTAGTTGGAGGTTATCTCATTGATGGCACCGGTAGAGAACCACTTGTAAACTCATTAGTCTTGGTCGAAGGCCAAAAAATAACCTATGCCGGACCTGCCAAGCAAATCTCTCCTGAATATGAACAGATCGATATTAATGGCAAAACTATCATGCCAGGACTTATTGATACGCACTTGCACTTTTCCGGCAACTTGACCGATGACGATACCGAGTGGGTTTTAGAAGATCGCGTTCAAAAAACGGTAGTAGCTGTACAACAGGCCCACGAATGTTTGGAAAATGGTTTGACTACAGTCGGAGAAATCTCTTATTCAGGCCTTGCAATCCGAAATATGGTAGAAAAAGGTGTTATGCAGGGACCACGTGTCGTCGGTACAGGATTAGGCTTCTGCCGTACCTGCGGCCACGGAGATTCTCATAAACTTCCTATTTGGTATAATGAACAATCTCATCCATGGGCTGAACGTGTAGACGGCCCCTGGGAACTGCGTAAAGCTGTCCGCAAAAGACTGCGTGAAAATCCTGACGCTATCAAAATATGGTCTACCGGCGGCGGCATTTGGCGCTGGGATCAAAAATTAGACCAGCATTATACCTTTGAAGAAATCAAGGCTGTCGTTGACGAATGCAATATGGTCGGTATCCCAGTCTGGTCTCACGCCGAAGGTTACGGTGGCGCCCTTGATTCTGCAAAAGCCGGAGTTCATCTGATTATCCATGGACAGACCTTAAATGATGAATGTCTTGATATCATGGCTGAAAAAGGGATTTACTTCTGCCCAACAATCCAATTCCTTAACGAATGGTTCAAAACATACGCGCCGCCATACATCCCAGAGGTACACGATCAGTATTCCGGAGCAACTGTTGCAGAAAAAGAACTGAACCGTGTTTACGCCAATCTGCGTAAAGCAAAATCCAAAGGCATAGGGTTAACCATTGGCTCTGATAGCTTCTGTTCCAGCCTTACACCTTACGGGACCACTGCTATCGGCGAAATGTATTCTTTCGTAGAAAAAGCCGGCATTTCAGAAATGGATACTATCGTGGCAGCAACAAAAGTAGGTGCTGAAATGCTGAAGGTCGATAAAATAACCGGTACTTTAGAAGTCGATAAGTTTGCTGATATCCTTGTCCTAGATGGCAATCCTTTAGAAAACATACGCGCTGTTGCAGTTAACAATATGAAAATTATCATGAAAGAAGGTACAATCATAAAACAATAACCTTCTGCAGCTACTTGGGTAACATTATCATCCTCCTACATAAGTTTCTCAAGCAAACGGAAGGGAATTTCCCTTCCGTTTGCTGCTTTACAGTAAAAAAGTCTGCCGCATGAGCGACAGACTTTCATAAAAAAATATTTTCTTATACAGTGCCTTCTTCCAAAATTCCCAGCTTACGGCGCCAGTAACGTGAATAAACCGCCCCAGCAGGATTATTTGCTAAAACCCTGTCCTTAGTAATTATACTGGAAACCGGCACTTTGGATTCCATGGTAAAAAGCATATCGTGACCTACGCAAAGCCCTACGATAAAATTCAATTCTGTACCGCCTTCATTCAGCAGGCGGGCCTGCACTTTAGGATTGCACATAGCTTCACGCTGTCCGGGTTTGATTTTTTCCAGTTCCAGCAGATCTTTATCGACGGAACAGACTTTGCAGCATACTGATTGAACATCCAGCCCTTCATTCTTAAAATACTGGGCACAAAAATGAGCTTCATTGGCTAAACCGATGCAAAAGGCTATCCCGACTTTTTTTACACCCATCTCTTTAGCGAAAAATACGCTTTCTTCCAACCGTGTCATTTTCAAATAATTGCGGCTCTCTGTCGCAGACGACGCTCGCATCATTTTTTTATCTTCGTTGGTATAATACTCGCTGATTTCTTCACGAGTCAGACGAGTACAGTTCTGACCGCTGGTATAACATTTGTGATGAGGGCAAAAAGCACAGTTCATAAGTCATTCCTCCTATCATAGGCTGATGTTTATCTGTAAGTATTCGCCGCTCAAACAGCAAATCCTTTTTCTAATTTTAATATAGCAAGCAACAGCTCTGATTTCCTGCTCTGCAACACTCTTTTAACTGGAAATAAATCCTAATTTATGATATTATAGTTGTTGTATTTTTCAACATTTATCCTTACGTAAAATCTATTTTTATAAGCAGGTAAACATGCAGCAGAATTCTTTTTCTTATCCGGCCATGCTGGACTTAAAAAATAAAAAATGTGTCATTATCGGCGGTGGTAAAGTAGCCGTCCGTAAATCGCTGCCATTGATCGAAGCAGGTGCGGACCTGACTGTAATAGCACCTGCGGCTGACCCGCAGCTGTTGACTTTAGCAAAGACCGGACTGCTGCAGCTGGAACTGCGCGCTTATGCAGACAACGATCTCATTGATGCTTTTGTAACGATTGCAGCAACCGACGATTTTCATATCAACAGAAAAATCGCTGCTGCTGCACCCTGTCTCTGTAATGTTGTTACAGAACCGTCATTAGGTAACTTCAGTGTGCCTTCAACCGTAAAAAACGGGGCTTTGACATTTACTCTGTCTACCGGAGGTATGCCCGCTTTGACGCGGGTACTGTCACAGGACCTTAGGGCATATTATGGCTCTGATTTTGCCGAATTCAACGAATTCTTACAACAACTTCGACGAGAACTAAAAACAATAGCTACTACACATGAAAAGCGTACTGCTTTCTGGCGCCAGACTTTAAACCAATCCGTCATCGGCCTGCTTCATGCAGGTAAGCTTGACCAAGCAAAGGAGATCATTACTGATGCAGCTAATCGTTTTAGGCTTGAATCACAAAACAGCCCCCGTTGAGATCCGTGAACGTTTCAATTTTTCACAGGATAGAACGGTTCGTGTGCTGCGCCGGCTGCGCAATAACGACAACCTCAACGAAGCAGTTTTACTTTCAACCTGCAACCGTACTGAACTTTATATGGTGCTGGAAGATCCTGCTGCCGGATTACATTTTATCCGTACTTTGCTGCGCCATTTGGCAGGCGAACAATATAAACCCGACTATTTCTATAATCTGACCGGCATTAATTGCGTCCGTCATCTGTTTAAAGTCGCTTCCAGCCTTGACTCACTCATCATCGGGGAAGGCCAGATCCTGAGCCAGATTAAAAATGCATATCATCTGTCCCGCAGCTGCGGTATGACAGACACTTTGTTCAACACCTTATTTAATCGTGCTATCGCCGTCGGCAAGCGTGTACGTACAGAAACAAAGATCGCCTACAGTTCTGTTTCTGTTTCTTCCGCCGCGGTAGATCTGGCTATCGACGTTGTCGGCGATCTGACTAAAGCCAATATTTTAGTATTGGGCGCCGGCAGAATGAGTGAACTGACCGCCCGCCATTTGATTGATAAAGGCGCTAAAACTATCTTTGTCAGTAACCGTAATCTGTCTCACGCTCAAGAACTGGCAGAAAAATTTAACGGTACTGCGATTCCGTATAACGAATTTATGCATCAGGCGATAACCTCTGATATCATTATCACTTCTACAGGAGCGCCTCACTATGTGATAACAGAACAGGGTGTACGCGATATTATTCCTAAACGCAGCGGCAAACCGCTTATTTTAGTTGATATTGCCGTTCCCCGTGACGTTGATCCTCTGGTTGGAGATATAGAAGGCGTTACCCTGTATAATATCGACGATCTGGAAGGCGTTGTCGATATGAATAAGAATTTCCGATCTTCTGAAGCCAAGGTGGCTGAAGCAATTATTGACGAAGAAATAACGGCACTGAAAGAACGGCTGCGCTATCTGACGATGCGGCCTGTAATGGTTCAGCTGCATGAAAAAATGAATTTTCTGCGGCAGAAGGTTTTAAAACGGGCATTTGCCAAACTGCCAAATCTTACTGATAAAGAACGCCGTATCATCGATATCATGACTCAGCGCCTGGAACACAAATTCCTGCGCGAACCAATGACAGCTATGAACAGTGCTGCCGGAACGGCAGATGAAGAACGTTACAGAGATATGATCTGCGAGTTATTTTTACTCAACGATTCGGGAGAGGACTATATAGGTGATGAAAACAAATTTGATTATTGGGACTAGACAGAGCCTGCTGGCTCTGTGGCAAAGCAATCATATTGCCGACCTTCTGCGCAGGCAATATCCGGAATGTACTGTAACTTTAAAAAAAATCATTACCAAGGGAGACCGTATCCTTGATGTACCGCTGGCCAAAATCGGCGGCAAGGGACTTTTTACCAAGGAACTGGAAACTGCTCTTCTAGAAGGTGAGATCGATCTTGCCGTCCACAGTCTGAAAGATATGCCTACTGTTCTGCCGGAAGGCCTGTGCCTGACAGCGGTTACCAAGCGGGCTAATGCCGGCGACGCTTTTGTCAGCAATAAATATGCTTCTATCGAAACACTGCCGCAGGGAGCAGTTATGGGTACTTCCAGTCTGCGCCGCAAAGCCCAGCTTTTGGCAGCACGCCCGGATCTGAAAATCGTAGATTTACGAGGCAACGTCGATACGCGTCTGCGGAAGCTTGACGAAGGCCAAATGGATGCTATAATCCTTGCTGCGGCAGGACTGACTCGTCTCGGATATACCGATCGGATCAGAGAAATAATCCCCCATAATTTCTGCTTACCTGCAGTTGGACAAGGTGCTTTAGCAATCGAATGCCGCACCGATAATACAGAAGTAAGAGCTATGCTTAATTTTTTAAATGACCAGCCTACCAAACAGGCTACTGATGCCGAACGTGCTTTTTTAGGGCTCATTGAGGGCGGCTGCCAGGTCCCTATTGGTGTACATGCTGTCACTGAAGGAGATTCTGTATCTATTGAAGCAATCATCGCATCTCTGGACGGAAGCACTGTTTTACGCGATACGATCAGAGGCCAGGCTGTAAACGCTGCAGAACTTGGAAAAGAACTTGGCAATAAAATGTTAGATCAGGGCGGCCGTGCAATCCTCGCCGAGATCATGTAAGGAGAGAAATTAATGACAAAACAGGGAAAAGTTTACTTGATTGGTGCAGGCCCCGGTGATCCCGGTCTGCTTTCAATCAAAGCCATGGAATGCTTGCAAACAGCCGACGCTGTCGTTTACGACCGTTTGGCAGATCCGAGAATTTTAGCTTATGCTAAAGACGACGCAGAAATGGTTTATGTCGGCAAAGCTTCTGCCAACCATACAATGCGTCAGCCAGATATCAATAAACTGCTGGTAAAGCTGGCAGCCGAAGGTAAGACTGTTGCCCGCCTCAAAGGCGGTGATCCTTTTGTTTTCGGACGCGGCGGTGAAGAAGCTATTGAACTTTTAGAAGCCGGACTGCCATTTGAATTCGTTCCCGGCGTAACTTCTGCCATCGCAGTTGCTGAATACGCAGGCATTCCTGTCACCCATCGTCACGTAGCCACTTCCTTTGCAGTCATTACCGGCCACGAAGACCCTACCAAAGGCGAATCAACTATTAACTGGAGCGGTCTTGCTACCGCTGTTGATACTTTAGTTTTCCTGATGGGTGTCGAAAATCTTACTAATATTACAAAAAATCTCATCGCCAACGGGCGCAGCGCCGATACTCCGGCAGCAGTCATTCGCTGGGGCACCAAACCGGAACAGCGCACTCTGATCACTACTGTCGGTACTGCTGCTGCCGACGTTGCCGCGGCAAATCTGAAACCGCCGGCCATTTTTATCGTCGGCAATGTTGTCAAACTGCGCGAGCAGCTGCAGTGGTTCGATAACAAACCTCTCTTTGGCAAAACAATCGTAGTAACCAGAGCCCGCGCGCAGGCCAGTGCTTTGACCAGACAGCTGGAAGCCGCTGGTGCTCGTGTAATCGAGGCGCCGGCAATCAAAATCATCCCCCCGGAAGATTATACACCGCTGGATAAAGCAATCGAAAATATCAAAACCTACAAATGGCTGATCCTGACCAGTGCTAACGGCGTTACCGCTTTCTTCAATCGCCTTGATAATGCCGGATTAGATTCCCGTTCCCTGTCTGACATCAAAATAGCCGCTATCGGCAGTGAAACGGCGAAAGCTTTAAAAAACTATGGCATCTCCGCCGATTTAGTGCCCCCAGCCTTCAAGGCTGAAGAACTGGCCGAAACCCTGTCAGCAGAAGTGCAAGTTGGTGATAAAATCCTGCTGGCACGCGCTAAAGTAGCCCGTGAAGTATTACCGGAAAGCCTGCGTGCTTTAGGAGCCAGCGTTGATGTTGTAACTGCCTATGAAACTGTTACCGCTCTGGATAACAAAGAAGAATTGCTGACTGCTCTGCAAAACGGAGAAGTTGATCTTGTTACTTTTACCAGTTCCTCAACTGTTACTAATCTTTTGGCATCCTTAGGCAATCAAAGAGAACTTATCAATAATATTCCAGCAGCGGCTATTGGCCCTGTTACCGCCGAAACCTGCCGCCAAAATAATCTTGAACCTGACATCATAGCTGAAACATTTACTATTGCAGGTTTGACAGACGCTATTCAAAGATATTATAAGGAGTGATCAGTATGGGCTTTCCTATTTACCGTCCCCGCCGCCTGCGCGCTACAGAAAACCTGCGCAGCATGATCCGCGAGACTGAACTTTCCGTTAAAGACCTCATTTATCCGTTATTCGTCGTCCCGGGCACCGGTGTAAAAAATGAAATTGAATCGCTGCCGGGCAATTACCATTGGTCCTTAGACCGTTTGCCGGAAGTTTTACAGGAAATCAGCGAACTTGGAATTCCTGCCGTTATACTGTTTGGTATCCCCTCTTATAAAAATGCTGTCGGCAGCAGCGCCTGGGATGCAGAAGAACCTGTACAGCAGGCCTGCCGCCTGATCAAAAACACTTATCCCGAACTGGTGGTCGTCACCGATGCCTGCCTGTGTGAATATACAGAACATGGCCATTGCGGCGTTCTGGAAAACGGCTGTACTGTCAACAATGATGAAACGCTGCCGCTTTTAGCTAAAATCGCAGTTTCCCACGCTCAAGCTGGCGCTGATGTCATTGCGCCATCCAATATGATGGACGGTTATGTCAAAGTTATGCGTGAAGCCTTAGACGAAGCAGGTTTCAGCAATGTTTCCCTGATGGCTTATTCAGCTAAATACGCTTCAGCCTATTATGGCCCTTTCCGCGCTGCAGCCGATTCTACTCCCTCTGCAGGCGACCGCAAAGGCTATCAGATGGATCCCGGCAACAGTGACGAAGCTCTGCGTGAAGTGGCTCTTGATATCGAGGAAGGCGCAGATATCGTTATGGTAAAACCCGCTTTGGCTTTTATGGATATCATCAGCCGTGTCAAAGAAACATTTAACCGCCCTTTATGCGTTTATAATGTCAGCGGTGAATACGCTATGGTCAAAGCAGCAGCAGCAAAAGGCTGGATCGATGAACAGCGTATCGTTATGGAAACGATGCTCGGTTTTAAACGTGCCGGCGCCAAAATGATCATCACCTATCATGCTCTCGACGTAGCCAAGTGGCTGCTGGGCAAATAAGGAGGCCGCATATGGATCACAGCAAATCTCAGGCAGCTTTTGCCGAAGCCAAACAATACATTCCCGGCGGCGTCAACAGCCCCGTTCGTTCCTTCCGCAGTGTTGGCGGTATTCCGCCTGTCATTGCCAAAGGCAGCGGCAGTAAACTCACCGACATCGACGGCAACGAATATATCGATTATGTACTTTCTTACGGTCCTTTACTTTTAGGGCATGCACACCCGCAGGTCACCGAAGCCATCCAAACTGCAGCCGCCAAAGGCTCATCCTATGGCGCGCCGACCCTGGCTGAAACAGAGCTTGCCAAACTTCTCTGCACACTTGTACCTTCTATGGAAATGGTACGTATGGTCAACAGCGGAACAGAAGCTACCATGAGTGCTCTGCGTTTAGCACGCGCTTATACAGGACGTGAAAGCATCGTTAAATTTATAGGCTGTTATCATGGCCATCACGACAGCCTGCTGGTCAAAGCCGGCAGCGGCGCAGCTACTTTAGGCGTTCCTGACAGCCCCGGTGTTCCTAAAGGCGTTGCCGCCAATACCATCACTGTTCCTTTTAACGACCGGGCTGCCCTGGAAGCTGCTTTTGCTGCTAAAGGCAGCGATATTGCCGCCGTTATCATGGAGCCAACTCCCGGCAACATGGGACTGGTATTACCGCAGGACGGCTATCTGGAATTCATTCGCTCCATCACAAAAAAATATGGAACACTGCTTATCTGTGATGAAGTCATGTCTGGCTTCCGCAGCAGTGAAAAATCTTCTCAGGGCCTCTACGGCATTGATCCTGATATCACCTGTCTGGGCAAAGTTATCGGCGGCGGGCTGCCGGTAGCCGCTTACGGCGGTAAACGCCAGATCATGGAACAGGTTGCTCCTGTTGGCCCCATGTATCAGGCCGGCACTTTGAGCGGCAACCCTCTGGCTATGGCAGCCGGTATCGCCAACCTTACCTACATGCGCGGACACAATGTCTGCAGCCAGCTGGAAAGCATGACGGCCATCCTGACCGGAGGCCTTGCTAAAGCCGCTGCCAAGGCAGGAGTGCCTGTACAGGTGCACCGTCTTGGTTCTATGTTTACTGTTTTCTTTACTGATCAGGAAGTTTATGACTATGACAGCGCCTGCACAAGCGATTTAGATGCGTTCCGCATTTATTTCCATAGTATGCTGGAACAGGGCATTTATCTTCCTCCATCTCAATTTGAGACCAATTTCTTATCTCTGGCCCATACGCCTGAAGATATCGAAAAAACATTACAGGCAGCTGAAATAGCTTTTAGCGCAGTTGCTGCTGCGAAAAAATAAAGTGAAAAACAAAAACGTCATAACCTTGAGGTTATGACGTTTTATTTTTGATTATTTTTGTTCTTGTTTTTGAACTTCTACCGGAGCAAAAATAAACTCCGTCAGCTTGCCCTCTTTATTAAAGCCATAAATCACACGTACCAGCTGCTGTTTACTGTAGCTTCCCAGATAAGTCAACCGGTCACCCTGATCAAAACGCTCATAAGCAACAAATTTCATTTCCTTCATTGTCCCTAAAGTATCTTTGACCTGCTTTTGTAAAGCAGCAAAAGCTTTTACATCCATTTTTTGCTTCAGTTCGGGGCTAAAACCCGCTGCAGCACCTGCATAACCGCTGTCGTCCGCAACAGTCAATGCCGCTACAAACTTATCAACTATTTTCTGCTGTTTATTTAAATCATTACCGTCTCCGGCAGCAAAACATACCGCGGCCATTGCCACTGTTAAAACTACAGTTACCAGCATTACTAATTTTTTCATATAAGTCATCCTCTCATCACTGCAGGTCTTTATCAAAATTTGCCTGCTTACTATATCTTAATTATAACCGATTCAATGTTATCGTCAATGTTTTTATCTTACTGAGCATTCAGCCATTGCTGGATAATAACGCTTTTCTGACCCGCAGTCCAGCTAAGGTCATCAACCGCCAGTTCTAAATCACCGATCATCATTTTCCGCCCGTCATCATGGGCATAATCACTGACACGCCACAAAAGCGGATAACCCTTAGAGGCCAGTAAATCCTTTGAATGTTCTGACAGCAAATAGTCCATAAAAGACTGTGCTTCTGCTAAATTTGCCCCTTGGAGAATAGCAGCACCGGTAATACAGTTTTTATTACCGTCTTTGACTAAAGTTGCGAATAGATCGCGATTTTGCCTTTCCAGCTGCAATGCTGTGGAAAGTGAAACTACCGCGATCGTTTTTCTGCCGCTGCGAACCGCTTCAATAGCCTCCCATTCACTGGCCGTATATAAAGGCAGCTGGCTGTTAAAAGAATCCGCATACTCCATAGCTTTAGCTTCGCCGCGCAGCTGCCAGATAGAAGTTATCATGCCATAACTCCGACCGCCGTTTTTAAAATCAGCCAGCGCTGTTTCTTCCCAAAGCTCCGGTTTCAGCAATTCATTCCATGTCTCAGGAGCATAAAGCCCCAACTCGCGCAGTCGGTCACGATTAGTCAAAAATCCTATATAATCGACATAAAGACCTGTCCAGCGCCACTGATTCTCACGCATTTCAGCAGGTACTTTATAGGCCTCCCTCGGCCTGTAGCTGCGCAGCATTTTCTGCTCTCCTGCCAGATAATATTCTTCAGGCGTACCGCCAAGCCAAACATCGAATTTTCCCTCTCTCAGAAAATTAAGCCGTTCATCCAAATTCCCTGCCGGCAAATGTCTGACTTCAACTTTCACATTCTGCTGTTTGGCAAAATCTTCCGCTAAAATATCTGTCATTGTTTCATTCAGGCTGCTGCAGATCTTGATACTTTTCTGTTCTTCTTTGATGTTACTGCTGCAACCGCTGCAGAGAAACACAATTGACAGCACTGTTACCAGAATTACTTTCATAGTTCGACCGCCTTTTATGGTAATAAATTAATTATACCACAAGGGTACGCATTACCGCGAAAAATCACTATCATTGATCAAAATTCCCGTACAGCTGCTAATTTGAACTTAATTATTGACATCAGTGCTTTTTTTTAGTATAATTTATACGTTAGCTTAAGCTAACTGTTTGGGGTTGCCCGCTTCCAAACTTTTACACTTATCAACTTAACGCTCACTCGATACTGTGCTTAACAGCTCTCACGCACAGTTTTTTATTTTTCTCGAGTTAGCTTAAGCTAACTTTTTCAATACACTTCAAATCACATTAACAAATTACTTTACAAATACTCAAAATAGCCTCTGCTGTTATAGTTCAATGTGTTATAATTGATTATAGTTGATTTTTATTCGTCATTTTTATATTTCTACCGGCTGCAGCAGCAGTAGGTACATTTATCTGCGAGGTCTGCCATATGCCAGAACGTTTATTAAAATACTACCGCCCTTACCGGAAAACATTGTTTTTTGCTTTGCTCGGATCCGTTATCACATCCGCCCTTGATTTATGTTTTCCGCTCTTTATGCGCTATATACTGGGCGATGTACTGCCCGAAGGCAATCTTTTCCTCTTAGGGCAGGCTACGATCATCTTGCTTTTTTTATACCTGCTTAATTTTATAATCAGTTATCAAGTCTCAAGACACGGCCGCCTAATGGGTGCAAAAATAGAACAGGATATGCGCAGTGACCTTTTTCAGCATGTCCAATCAATGTCTTTCCGTTATTTTGACAACATCCGTATCGGCCAGCTGATTTCCCGTATTGTCAGCGATATTGCCGAGATCCGTGAGCTTGTTTTTCTTGGTCCTAATTACCTGCTGGTCTGTACTATAACCATGCTTGGTACTCTGGGAATACTTATTTATCTTAACTGGCCTTTAGCGTTACTGGTCAATCTGCTGCTGTTAGGAAAAGCTTATGAATCAGTTGCTACCAATCATGCACTGAAACAATCAGGGCGTATGATCCGCGAACAGGTCGGTAATCTTACAGCACAGACAAATGAAAGTCTGAATGCCATACGCCTAGTTAAATCCTTCAACAATGAAGAATGGGAAGAAAAACGCCTTGATAAAAACGGACAGGCTCTTTTACAGGCACGTAAAACATCGTTCGACCTTTTATCACGCCTGAACAGCAACGCTGTATTGTTTTCCAATGTCACTAATCTTGTTATCATTGTCGTAGGCGGCGCCATGATCGCATATGGTAAAATGCAGATCAGCGATCTGGTCGCCTTTTTACTGTATGTATCAATCTTTATCCGCCCCATCCTGCGCCTGACCGCATTAGCAGAATCCTATCAGAAAGGTATGGCCGGTTACCAGCGCTTTTGCCAGCTGATGGATACCCCTTCTGAAAATATAGATCTGCCCGGCGCAGTCGACTGTGGTACTTTAAAAGGCTCTATTTCCTTTAAAAATGTCAGCTTTGGCTACGATCCCGGCAAACCTGTTATTCAAAATTTTGATCTTGATATCGCTGCCGGTGAAGTTATCGCTTTTGTCGGCACTACAGGTGTTGGTAAAAGCACGATCTGCAATCTGCTGCCGCGTTTCTATGAACTTCAGCAGGGCGTTATAACCATTGACGGAATGGATATCCGCAATGTGACCTTAAAATCACTGCGCCGTAATATCGGCATAGTTCAGCAGGATATCTTCCTTTTCTCTGACTCTGTACGTGAAAATATCGCTTACGGCAACCCTCATGCCAGTATGGAAGAAATCATCACCGCTGCCAGATTGGCCGAAGCTGATGCTTTTATCAATCAGCTGCCGGATGGTTATGACAGCCAGCTTGGTGAACGCGGTGTTAAATTGTCCGGAGGCCAAAAACAGAGGATTGCCATTGCCCGTGTTTTTCTCAAAAATCCGCCCATCCTGATTTTAGACGAAGCGACTTCTTCCCTGGATAATGAAACGGAAAACCTTATCCAGGAATCACTGATGCAGCTGTCACGTAACCGCACGACCCTGATCGTAGCCCATCGCCTGGCAACGATCCGTCATGCCGACCGTATCGTTGTCCTCACCCCCAACGGTATCAGCGAACATGGTTCTCATGACGATCTGATGGCTTTGCAGGGAGAATATTACAAGCTTTATATGGCACAGTTCAGTAAAAGCCCGCTAAATTAAAAATAAAACCCTCGGATGAAAACATCCGAGGGTTTCTTTTTTCATATAAACAGCTTTTTAATTATTCGCGGTCAAAGATCATTACTTTTTCAAAATCAAGATATACCTTTTCTCCGTCGGCAAATTCTTTCAAGTCTGCCCCTTTGACGATAACGCGTACATCATGATCACCGACGGTAACACGGTAATCAACAGCATCACCTAAATAGAAGCGATGCGTCAATGTCCCTTCAAGCATACCACCGCCGCGGCTCATCGTAATATTCTCAGGACGTACAGCGATGGTAGCACTGCCGGAAACACCCGAAGTATTGGGGAAAGAAGCTGTAGTACCTTGCAGGTATACTCTGTCATCCGATACTTCACCCTGCATAAAATTGACCAACCCGATAAAATCAGCAACCATTTTGTTGGCAGGATTGGTATAAATTTCATGCGGTGCACCGATCTGCTGCACTACGCCTTTACTCATAACAACTACGCGGTCGCTCATTGCCATGGCTTCACCCTGATCATGGGTTACATAAACAACGGTAATACCAAGTGCTTTTTGAATCGACAGGATTTCAAAACGCATGCTTTCACGCAGTTTAGCATCCAGATTGGATAACGGTTCGTCTAACAGCAGCAAACCTGGCTGCGCAACCAAAGCACGAGCCAAAGCGACACGCTGCTGCTGACCGCCGGACAGCTGATGCGGATAACGGTGGCCATATTCGCCTAAATGCACGAGCTCCAGCATTTCATTTACTCTTTTCAAACGTTCCTCTTTGGAAACCTTTTGGATCTTCAGCGGATAAGCCACATTTTCAACAACCGTCATATGCGGCCAAACTGCATATGACTGGAATACCATACCGATATCGCGATTTTCCGGAGGAACAAATTTATTCTGCGACGAAGAACTGACGCAGTGGTCACCGATATAGATCTCGCCTTCTGTAGCTTTTTCAAAGCCTGCGATCATTCTCAGGGAAGTTGTTTTACCACAGCCGGAAGGACCGAGGATAGAAACGAATTCGCCGTCTTCAACCGTCAGGTTGAAATCATTAACAGCCGTTACAGGCCCGAAACGTTTAAATACATGTTCAATACGTACTTGTGCCAATTTATTCCACTCCTTCTTTAAATTCCCACATTGCCTTTGGTCAGTTTGTTAAGGATCAGGTTACCAACCAAAACGATAGTCAAAATGATTACTGATAATACAGAAGCATTTTGTGTATCTGCATAAGTTTGCAGCTCGTACAGCAAAACACCGATAGTTTTAGTTTCTGCACCGTACAGAAGGAGCGACATCGTCAGCTCGTAGAAAGACGGCATAAAGATCAGGAACCAACCGGCGATGATGGACGGAGCGATCAACGGCATAATAATATCTTTACAGGTTCTGATCCAGCTGGCACCTGAATTTAATGCCGCTTCTTCAAGAGAAACGTGCACCTGACTCAGGGAAGCCGCTATTGTCCGCACAGACATGGTCATATATTTGACCAGATAGCTGACGACCAGAATCCACATCGACGAATAAAGATTGAGACCGAAATTACCGGAGAAAGTAATAACCAGAGCCAGGGCGATAACGATACTCGGAGTAGAACCGCCGATAACGGTCAGCAGATCCGGGAAGCTGCGTCCTTTGACTTTTGTTTTAACGGCCAGATAAGCAATGAACACTGAAAGTATCGTACCAATGGTAGCGGCGATTACGCCATACACGACCGAATTCCAGATACTCTCCATATACTGACTGCTGGTAATAACAGGCTCCCAGGCATCAAAGCCGATATTCGACCAGGTAACTCCGCGCGACATACTCTTTAAAAGTGATGTCAGCAATATAGAACCTAATGGTAAAATTACTGCAATAAACGCATATAAACCTACACCACAGAAAGCAGGCCATTTCCATTTGCCAAGCTCTACGATATTAGGATGGGTACTCTTACCGCTGATCGTTGTATAATCCTTGCGGCCCAGCATCCAGGTCATAAAGAACAGTAAGAAGTTAGCCAGGAACATCAAAGATGCTGCTAAAGCTGTAGCATCACGGATACCCTCATCATTACCCATGTAAATATAGGTTACGATACGGGTAGTCATAACCTCGATATTACCAGGCATACCAACAATAGCAGGAATACCGAAGCAGGAACCGGCAGCAATGAAAACCAACAGGCCGCCTGCTAAAATACTTGGTGCCATCAAAGGCAAAGTAACATCGATCAGGGTACGCAGAGGAGAAGCGCCGGAAACACGTGCCGCTTCTTCGAGCGTCGGGTCCATTTTTTCCATTGCCCGGGAAATGGTAATAAAAGCAAAAGGCGAATAAAACAGGGTCAATACCCAAGCCAGACCACCCATAGTATAAATATCAAATGGAGATTGCTGCAGTTGCAGAATCCACTTAAAAATCGAATTCAAATAACCGACGCTGGGATTTAAAAGCTGCACCCAGGCAATCGCGCCAACATAAGGAGGGATCATATAGCTGGCAACCAGTAAAGTCCGGTATGTTTTTTTACCGGGCATATCGGTGCGGCCAACAAGCCAGGCCAGCGGGAACGTAATAATAACACTGGCTACCATAACTAAAAGCGATAGCTGCACAGTATTGGACAAAGCACGCCAGTTAACATCCTGACTGTAAACATCGGCATAATTGCCGAAATTAATGGCTCCATTAACCATAATACTGTCATAAAGCAGTATTCCCATTGGGAAAACCACAAAATATAATAATAAAATAACGGAAATAGCAATAACTATAAATTTACTATTAAATCTAGGTAAAGACCCCACTATGGCTCCTTTCCCCGGCTTTCCGACCGGTGAAAAATCATTTACAGGATTTTTCCTGCAAAGAAATTGGAAAACAGGGATCGTCAAAAACGACCCCTGATCCCTTAAAAATTGTTACTCAACAAATTTTAATAAGAACTATTCCATAACTCTTACGCGGAAAGCCTCTTTGATTTGAGCATTTTCTTTGGAAAGTTTTTCCCAGTTTACTTTAATAGCTTTATCAGAGAAAGTTTTCAGAGCAGGAGCGCCTTTAGGCGGCTCTACGTCACCGCGTACAGAGTGCATCCAGCCTTGAACAACTGCCTGCTGACCATCTTTGGACAACCACCAGTCAACCAACGCTTTAGCACCTTCGGGATTTTTCGTTGCTTTGAAAATAGCGATCGGAGACGGGATGATGATAACGCCGTCTTCAGGATAAGAAACTTTCAAAGGTTCATTTTTAGTATTAGCCAATTTGAGGATGTTTTCTTCCAAAATCATTGCAGCAGCATATTCGCCGGTCAGCAATTTGTTCTGAATAGCAGAGTTGCCTTCTTCAACGCGAATATCATTAGCCTTCAATTGATCGAAATATTCCCAGCCGTATTTGTCAGCCAAAGCGCCAACCGCTACATAAGCAGTACCGGAAAGCATTGGGTTCGGCATAGCGATTTTGCCTTTCCATTTCGGATCGGTCAGATCTTTCCAGGATTTAGGAGCATCTTCGGGTTTCAGTTTATCAGAGTTATAAGCAATGATCATGTTGCAGACACGGACAGAAGACCAAGCACCGTTCTTATCTTTATCGGTGATAACATCTTTCAGATTCGGGGAAACATAATCAAGCAGCAAACCTTGATCCTGCAAAGTCAGGTAGTAGGAAGGATCAGCAACCATCAGAACGTCAGTTCCGATTTTGTTAGCTTTGATCTCACCGGTAATTTTGGTGATTACCTTTTCAGTACCGCCCTGGAACCAGGTAACTTTCATATCAGGGAATGCTTTAGCTACATTGGGTTTACACATTTTATCAATGATATCAGGATAAATAGAGGTATAAACCATAACGTCGCCTTTAGGGCCGCCTTTAGAATCTGCAGCTTTCTTATCGTCGCTGCCGCCGCAGCCGGCAACTGCTACTGATAATGCCAGAACTGCTGCTGCAGTGCACAACCATTTTGCTTTTTTCATTAAACATCCACTCCTTTGTGTTGTCGTACTACCCTTAAAGTTCGCCCGGCTTTGTAAAATTCCTGCTTACATTAGAAAAAAAGTTTTACAAAAAATTAAAATTTATGTCACATTTACGCCTTATTTAAAAAACATTCCATTGTCAATCGACAATGTGACACTTTTGGCCCTACGGGATTTTTTGCGTCCCGCTATTTTATAGCTGCTAAAAAGTTTAATTCCCACGCCGGCACATACGGATGTTTGCGCAGATAAACCTTATATTCAGGTACTAACTGCCACATAAACAACGGCAGCAGAAAAATATCAGCATCGTGATGATAAGCGGCAATAAATAATTTAGGTTTATTACATCTTATCTGCTCTTTTCCCCCTTCCAAAGCCTCCATCTCAGCGCCTTCCACGTCCATTTTGATGTAAGTTGCACGCTCATCTTTAAGCAGCGTATCAATATCGACAGCCTGCACCATGTGCCGCTGACCAGTCAGCAATGTTGACTGCCGCCCGCCGCTGTCAGAAAAAAACAATTCTGTCGTTTCTTTCCAAATGGCTCTTTCAAAAATTTTGATACCAGGCAAACCGCTTGCCTCTACATAAGCAGACAGTTTTTTATAATTCCGCCGGTCCGGCTCTGCCGCAAAAATCCGATTATATTTATTATTAGTCAGCTGTAAAAATTCCCTGATCGTATCACCATTGTAAGCACCTAGATCGGCATACGTTTCTGTCTCGCTCCAAGTAAAAATGCTCTGCAGATCTTTTAAACGCTCCGTCTCACTTTGCCATAAATAATGCAATTTACCGCTCAGCTTATAATTCAGCGACGCTGCAAACACCTCACGGGACTGGTCATCAGCCAAATTGTCATATACCTGCTGCAATTCCTGCTGGTGCTGCTGCAGCCAGTCAAACGAAACTGTTTCATCTCCGGGAAACAGCGGCAAATGCGGCGCTACTGTTTCATGCATTGTGCCCAGCTCCTGAAAGCGGCTTAAAACTGCAGGCGACTCTGAGGCAAAGGCAATAACAATCAGAAAATCTCCCAGCCGTTCTTTAACTGCGGTATAAGTCTCGACCATATGACCACGAAAAACCTGTCCGCGAACAAATTCATCACTGGCAAAAACACCGGCGACCTTTATTCGCAGCTTGTCACACAAGTCAATAATCTGATCGGCACCGTTACCCATTCCATATAAAACAACAGGCTTGTCAGTCAGCTGCAAAGTCTGCCAAATATCCTGCTTTTCCTTAATAAAATCCAACATTTACGCCGCTCCCTTCTCTACAACTTTATTGTACACGAAACTTTATCTGCCGTCATACTTTTATTGTGTTAACCTTTCTTTTCCTTGTGGTTGACATAAAGCAACCAAGTTTTATATACTATTATAGTAAACTTACTTTTAGTTTATAGTTAACCATAATTAAGGTGATCTTTATGTCTACTTTCAAAATTCGTGAAATCAGTGAAATTTCCTTATTGGCGGCATTTATCGCTGTCAGCGGAGCCTTTAAGCTTCCCAGCTTTATTCCCGGAAGTGAATTTCAGCTCTCTGCTCCTATTGCTGTAGCGATCTGCGGCGTTTTCGGTATCAAAAAATATCTGCTTGCAGGTATTCTGGCCTCTGCCGGTGGATTACTTTTAGGTACGCAAACTATTTTCAACGTCCTTATCGCGATGATTTTCCGGATAGTCGTTGCCTTATTATATGCAGTTTTAGGAAAAACAAAAGTTTTCTACCTGTTATCAGGTCCTGTCGCTTCGGCCGCAGCACGTCTTGCACTCAGTCTTTTTATCGGAAAAGCAGCCTATCCGCTTCTGGCAGCAGCTCTGCCAGGAATGATTTTTACAGCATTAACAGCAGGGTTATTTGCTTCTGTTTTAGAGAAAACATTAACCCTGACAAAACGCGTTTACGAACGTTCTTGACCGCTACTTTTTCTATGCCTGAAGTCAAAACTTCAGGCGTTTTTTATCCTGCTCTAACTATACTTGCCCAGACCTTTTTATAATGTTAAAATAGTACTGATAATATTTGCCGGAATATTCTTACTGCTCACTAATTTTCACCGGCTGTGTTTTATTACACGATCAATCAAACGGCACTATTGCCAACGGAGGACTTGTTATGATTTTGCAAGAATCTGGAGAAAACTATTTGGAAACCATTCTGATGCTGCAGCAGCAAAACGGCAGTGTCCGTTCTATCGACATTGCAACGCATATGAATTTTACCAAAGCCAGCGTCAGCAGGGCTATGAGTATTTTAAAACGCGAAAATTACATTCTGATGGAAGCGGACGGCAACATCATTCTGACTGAAACAGGGCTCGCTAAAGCAAACGCTGTTTTGGAAAGACATCTGCTGTTGACGCGCTTTTTACGCGAAAATCTTGGCGTATCCGAAGAAACAGCTGAAAAAGATGCCTGCCGGATCGAACATGTTATCAGCCCCGAAACCTTTACCGGGATAAAAAAACTGATCAAAAACTCTTAACAATTCAAAGGAGCTGTTTTAACAATGATGAAAAAATTACTTCTTTTGCTTACTGTTGCCATCGCAATGCTGGCATTGCCGCTGGCCGCTCATGCAGACAAAACGAAATGGACGAATCCCAATTACGATTTTAATAAACTTCACCGCATCAATTTGGTTTCCATAAGTGTAGTCGATCCTGTCGGCAGCAATTTTACTGTTGACGATATGGCGACCGAAAAAATAATAAGTGCTTTACAAAAAGCTTTAACTAAAAAAGATTATGTTTTTGATACAAGCATCGAATCAAATCTTTCAATTACCAAAGAAGATGCTTCCCAACTGACCAAAGATGCTTTAAGCGGCACTTATACAGATATATCGACCAAAATAGCGCCTGCTCCAACTGCTGATCTGAAAATAATCGCCCATAAATTTGGTTACAACAGACGGGTCATCCCCGCTCACGAAGAACCGCGTACCAGATATTACAAAGAAAAGGTCAAAGACAATAAAGGAAACTGGATCGAACGGGATGCAGAACGAACTGTTTATGAATATGTTCCGGCCAGCACTGTATATGACGGCTACGTTGATGTAGCTTTTCATCTTTTTGACCCTGCTACAGGAAAAATAATTTTCAGTCTGCGCGATACACGCAGCCGTACAGCAGACAGTGATACAACAAATATGTGGCAGCGCATGGCCAATGCTTTCGTTCAGGATCTTGATAAAGCTGCAAAAAAATAACTCTGCAAATTTCTAAACACCCTTTAAAATAATTAAAGGGTGTTTATTCTTGTATACCTCTGTATCTTAATGATATTTTTTCCTAATTTGCTTGACACTCTATTCAAAGATGTTATAATTTAGTATATCAAACTGAATACGGTAATGCAGGTTCCGTCAGGAATAACAGAGAAGACCGGTTAAAAGCCGGCGCGGTCCCGCCGCTGTAAGATGGAGCAACGCCTATAGAACCACTGGAATATTCCGGGAAGGAAGGCCGAGCCATGAAGTCAAGCCAGAAGAACTACCTGCATCGCGATCTTAGTGACCTGCGAAGGACGGGGAAAGATCATGGGTCTAACCATGTTTTATCACCATCCCTAATATTTATGGATGGTTTTTTTATTACCTATTCAGAAAATAATCAGAGGAAAGAGGAATAATTTATGAAAAAACTGCTTTCAATGTTAGTTATGGCTTCAATGATGGTTTTTGCACTGGGAACTATGGGCGCTTCTGCCGCTGCTAAAGCACCGAAAAACGACAAGGCTGTCGTAGTAGTCAGCTTCGGTTCGACCTTCGACGACACCCGTACGAAAGATATCGGCGGTATCGAAGAAGCTGTTGCCAAAGCTTTCCCGAACCGTGATTTTAAACGTGCTTTTACTTCCTACATCATCATGGAACGATTGGAAAAAAATAAAGGCATCAAAGTCAACGATTTGCCTGCAACCTTAAAAGAACTGAAAAAAGCCGGTTATAAAGACATTCTCGTACAACCGACTCATTTGCTGCACGGCGAAGAATATGAGCATAAAGTCCTGACCACCGTTGATAAATTCAAAGGTGATTTTGACCGCATCGTTGTCAGCGATCCTCTGATGGTAGGTAAAAACGATTTCGCTATCGCTGCTTCCGCTGTTGCGACTCAATTCCCGACTCTTGGCAAAGGTGAAGGCGTTGTCTTGATGGGTCACGGTTCTCCCCGTGATAACAACCAATCCTTTGGCAACACCTACAAAATGCTGCAGGAAACCTTTGATAAAATGGGTTTACCGGTAGTAGTTGGCACTGTTGAAGAAGTGGATACTCCTAACGTGGACGAAGTTCTGGAACAAATCAAAGCACGCGGTTACAAAACTGTGCATATGTTCCCGCTGATGATCGTTGCAGGCGACCATGCCAACAACGATATGTACGGCGATGAAGAAGATTCCTGGAAATCCATGATCGAAAAAATGGGCGTTAAAACTGTAGGTCACCTGCAGGGTATCGGCCGCAATGCCGCAGTACAGGCTATTTATGTACAGCATGCAGTTGCTGCTGAAGCCGGTGTCCAAAGATAAATAATTACTGTTAGTCCAAAGGACGTTCTTCTAAGGAAGAACGTCCTTTTATGTTCTGGAAATCAGTACAAAAATATTACAGCGTTTTTATTTTAATAAAATTTTCTGTAAATTTGTTACCCTTTGTTGCTGCTGCTCTTGCTTTATGAGATATTAGAATGCTATACTTTAGTCATTGAAAGACATTATATATGAAGAAAGGGTGTTGCACCAATGGGTTTAGTAATCTCTGCTCTTGTTACTTTTTGGGTCGGCTTTCTGATCTACAAAAAGTACAAACCTCAACCGGTCTTATTCTTAGGCGGTATGATCTTAATGTATATTGCCGCAATTTTCGGTTACGGTACTATCTTACCGGCCAAAGCCGCTACAGGCTCTACTTTCTTTGATGCTTTTGAATTTATTCGCGCTACCATGAGTTCTAATGCCGGCAAGCTCGGTATGAACATTATGGCAGTTGGCGCTTTTGCCCGCTATATGGACAAAATCGGAGCTTCCCGTTCTTTAGTTCGTCTGACTATCCGTCCTTTACTGGCTTTAAAATCACCTTATATCGTTTTATCCGGCACCTGGGTTGTCGGTATGCTGATCGGTCTGTGCATCAACAGTGCATCTGGTCTGGCCATGCTGCTGATGGTCACCATGTTCCCGATCCTGATCGGACTTGGTGTCAGCCGTCTGTCTGCTACGGCTGCTGTTGCTACTACGCTCTGCTTCGACTGGAGCCCCAGTGATACCGGTACCATCCTTTCTGCTGAAACCGCCGGCTTGAACCCGGTAGTTTACTGGACTGACTACCAGGTACCGATCGTTTTGGTTGCCTTCGTTGTTGTCGGCACACTGCACTATTTCACTCAAAAATATATGGATAAACGCGACGGACATGTCGTCCAGCCGATGGAAGTTGAAAAACCGGCTGAAGATGATCCGGCTGACAGCGCGCCGCTCTGGTATGCGGTCCTGCCGGTTATTCCGCTGGCTTTGATCCTCTCCTTCAGCCCGCTGTGGATCACCTCAATCAAAATGAACATCGTTATGGCTATGTTCATTGGACTTTTTATTGGCGCCTGCTGCGAATACATGCGCTGGCATGACGGCAAAAAAGTTCTCGGCGACATCCAGACCTTCTTTGACGGTTTAGGAATGCAGATGGCTAACGTTATCACCTTGATCGTAGCTGGTCAGACTTTTGCTCAGGGCCTTCTGTCCATGGGTACTATCAATGCGCTGATCTCCGGCAGTCAGGGCTTTGGCTTTGGCCCGATGGCTATGATGCTCGTTATGGTCGCTATCATCACCTTCTCCGCTATCGTTATGGGCAGCGGCAACGCTCCGTTCTTTGCCTTTGCGGCTCTGACACCTGCTGTTGCAGCCCATACAGGACTGCATCCGGTACTGATGCTTCTGCCGATGCATTTTGCGGCTTCTATTGCCCGTAACTGTTCACCGATCACAGCAGTTATCGTTGTATCCTCCGGCATGGGCGGCGTTTCTCCGTTTGACCTGGTAAAACGTACCGCTATCCCGATGGCCGGCGCAATGCTTGTTAATATCGGTATGACCTTCTTCTACTACTACAGAGGGTAATTGAAATTTTGATAAAACAGAATAGCTGCCTGCGGGCGGCTATTCTTATTTTAGAAAGGATGTGTAAATCATGTTCATCTGCGACTGTCACTGCGACACACTTACCGAGCTTTACAAAAAAGGCACTTCCCTGTATGACAACGATCAGCACTTCGATATTAAACGTCAGATAGAACTGGGCGGCGGTCTGCAGTTTTGCGCTATTTTTGTCCCGACACACGAATTCCGTTACTACGGCGGACTGCGTTATACGCTTTGCCTCCTCGACAAATATAAGCAGGAGCTTAAAGCACTGCAGGAGAAAGGCATCGACGTGCTTCCCGTTTTAACTAAAGCCGATGCTGCCGACGTGCTCAACCACAAAGCAGCAACTCTGCTGGCTATCGAAGAAGGCGGCGCTATCGATGGCAGTCTGGAAGCCCTGCGCATGCTCTATGAGCTTGGCGTGCGCGCTATCACCCTTACCTGGAGCAACCGCAACGACATTGCCGACGGCGTCAACGAAGAATGCAGCGGCGGCGGTCTGACCACCTTTGGCCGTCAGGTAGTTGCAGAAATGAACCGTCTGGGCATGCTGGTAGATGTTTCCCATATTGCTACAGCGGGCTTCTGGGATGTTATCGAAACTTCTACCAAACCGATCATTGCTACCCATTCCAATGCCAAAACACTTTGCAGTCATCCCCGTAATCTCAATGACGACCAGATCAAAGCCATCAATGCCAATGACGGCCTGATTGGTATCACCTTTGCCGGACAGTTCCTGGAAGAAGATTATAACAATGCCTGCATCGACAGCGTTTACCGCCACATCGATTATATGCTGAACCTTTTGGGCAATGACGACCACGTCGGTTTCGGCAGCGACTTCGACGGTATCAGTCACCCGCCTTATAATATCCATGGCGTACAGGATTACAAACCGCTGATCGAATACCTGCAAAGCAAAAACTACAGCGACAGTACCATTGAAAAAATCACCCACAAAAACGTGTTGAACCTGCTCGGCAAAGTATTATAAATAATGATAGCAAACTAAAATGAACCGCTATGACCTTGATATGCCACAAGTAAGCCCCATAAAGAAAAGACCCATCTTTTGATGGGTCTTTTCTTTATGGTAATTTCAATATCGCAAAAAGTCTAACACAGATCAATAATGTACACAAATACCTCTGTATTTATTACTTGCATCTATAGGCAATGATGATAACTTTACCTTTTCCGGGATACTTTTTTATTTCATATTTTCTGGGGAATGCTTCTATTAGCTTCGGCAATTTAATAAACCCGAAAGTTCGCACATCAAAATCCGGTTTTACTCTTTTTATAAACTGCCCGGCTGAACTCACATTTACATAGCCTTCATCATCCTGGTACTTGTCAGATGCTATTTTTAATAAATTATGTATTACACTTATATCTTCTTTCGTAGCATCGGCTGTAGCAGTTTCCACACATTCCTCTTCTATTTCTATTACTTTTTCACTGCTTTCAGTTTTAGACTTTGCTTCTTTTATATTTTCGCCAAGATTCTCCAGAAAAATAAATTCATCACAACTGTTTCTAAAAGCTTCCGGTGTTTTCTTTTCACCAACACCCATCACATATACTCCGGATTCATGCAAATTTATTGCCAAGGGAGTATAATCACTGTCGCTGGCAACGATAACAAATGCATCATAAATACCTTTATGCAGCAAATTCATTGTATCGATTACCAACGCCATATCAGTTGTATTTTTACCAGAAACATAGTCAAACTGCTGCTCCGCTTTTATCGCTAAACGTTTCAGCTCATTTTCCCAGTTTTTTAACGTATCTTTTCTCCAATTACCATACGCTCTTTTTACAACGATACGGCCATGTGTAGATATTTCCTGTATAACATCCTCCAACTTTGCCAACTGAGTATTATCTGCATCAATTAAAAGCGCGATTCTTTGTAAATTTTCCATAAACCCCTCTTTAACATTCTAAAATATTCTTATGAGTAAAAAACCATAAATAAGTTACTTATTCCCACTCAAGGTAGGTTTTTGAAATATACCTATTTTGTGTAGCGTTCACGCTATGATTTGGCGTATTTTTCTCCTTATTCGCCGGTGTATTTCTGTGTCTCGCAAATAGTGTACTCAAAATGTACTCAGCCACTTAAGTCGTAAGACCAAAATAAATCATGTAATACTTATCAGTTATCTTCATCCACTACTTTCTGCAATTCACATACAAAGGCATCTATCGATGGATCTTCATTCATTAATGCGCTGTAAAACACACTAATTAATATATGAGTATCAAGATGCAGGTGTTTACAAAAGTCCAAAAACCAATCATGGTAATCCCGACCATCTATAGTAGCTAAGAAAGCAATAACCTTATCTTTTTCTTTTCCTAAAGCATCACATAATTTATCGAGGTTGTTAGGATCTCTAAGATACTCTCTAAATATTTCTTCTACTGCGTGTTCACCAGGCAAAAAACAATATTTCCAGTTAAATTTTGATGTGTTTCCAAGAGTATTTCTCATATCGCCATCATAAATACCAATAAAATCGTAGTAAATATTTTTGCTTTTTGGGAATTTCAATCTCTCAGAAATAGCCGACTCTCCATCTACAATATCAATGGCATATCGCTGTAAAAGCCATGGGGCTTTATCTTCTAATATAACTGTTAATAAATCAGAGGCAACTTTATCCTCAACAAAAAATGTACCAAAATAACTTTGCTTAATTCCCAAAGCCTTTTCAACAGTAAAATCTCCATCAGGAGACGTAATAGACACATTTTTCCCCACTCTACTCACCACTCTAATATTTTCATTTTTAATATTTTTTAATATGTATGGGGAGTGGGTTGTCAATATTACATTAACTCCATTTTCTGCCATCATTTTTCCAATATAATCTGCAAAATGCATTTGAGAAAAAATACTAATAAATGTTTCTGGCTCTTCTACAATTAAAATTGTATCCCGATTTAGACTTTTTATACACCAAAACAAATAAAGTAAAAAATGCTCACCATTACCCATATTTCTGGAATCATATTCTATATCGTCAACTTTAACCTGAAAAAAGGGTAATTTTGTTTCTTCATCGTCTATATCATCAATCTCAATAATTGAGCAATACGAATATGATTTCCCAACAAGGTAATTAATATCTTTTAGTTCTTCTTCGGTAACTTGATAGTTATCGTATTGTTCTAAAACCTCTTCAAAATTAGTCTGCTCTATCATATAATCCTGAGCCATAGTACTTAACGTACAATCAACATATTTAATAAGATTTCTATCCAAATCTTTATCAAATAATCTCTCATTATCAATGTTTTTGCATGAAACCTTGTGTTCATTTAATAACGCTGCACCTTCAATTTGATGTGTACCAATTCGACGCATATCCTGATTTGTAAGATGTAGTCCCACAACATCTTTCAATGCAGAAATAATGGTACTTTTACCAGCTCCATTTAAACCACAAATTGCAACTAATCCCTTTGAAAACTCAATCTCATATAAATTATTAAGCTCATTTAGATTAATTTTTAATAAACTATTTTTATAATTGCGTTTATAAGCTTTTCGCCAATAGTCCTGAACTTTTGCGCCCCTCATTAAAAATGCTCACCCCAATTATACTTTTTTACAATAGCTTCTAATACATAATTTAAATTCTTTTTTTCACTAAATGTTTCTAATGCAAAAGCAAGAAGCTCTGCATCTGGTTTCCAATATGTACTATAAAATATATCCATAATGATATCCCTATAAATAATTGAAAGAGCATCTGTACTACCCATACTTGCACGTTGATTAAATGTATTTAGCATAATTTCAAAAAACGGAAGTCTATTCTGGAAGTCTTGGTACAAATCCACGCACATGGGATTTGTAGACTTAAATTTACCTTTGACATATTCTTTACAAAATTCAAAATTAGCAATAGTTTTTTGCAATTTAAAATCATCATCATCTAAATTATGACGAATAAAAACTAACCAACTAAATAAAGTCGCTTTATTTAACGAAAATTTTATATCATCACAATTTTTGATGCATGTCAAAAATTTCTTTAATGTTTTTTCAACAGTTATAATACATTCATCCGAAAACGGGATACCTTCTCGATATTGTTCAGACAAATCTGTTGAAGTAACTTTTTGCTTTAATGTTTGCTGCTGCACTGTGTAGCAGAATTTAGAAATAATTTCATCATAAGCTAATCTGGAATTAGAAAACCCAATTAACTCCTTATTTGCCCCTAAATTCACAAACACATCTGAAAGATTTTTCACTTGGTTACGGGTTACTCCCATATAAGCATTTCTCTGCTCCGCTGAAGTCAATGCTGTAGGTTGATTTAATCTATAAAACAGTTCAGCAGGTTCTGATGGTTTAAATTCAGTCAGTCTTACAATGTTTACGTTATATTGTCTAAATTTACGTTGCCATTCTTTTGGTAGATCTTTATAAAATAATCCATCTAATTTTCTTATAGAGTCATCTAATGGTTCAATATTCCCATCAATACAAAATTTATTTTTATAAAACTCTCTAATTGAAACTAATCTTTGTTGACCATCTAATACCTCATCAATCGCATCTTTACTTTGTACAAAATGAATAGGGGGTATTCTCCACCCTCTTAAAATTGAGTCAATTAATTTTTTCTGTTTATTTATTGACCATACTTCTCCTCTTTGGAAGTCTGGTTGTAAGTCAATATCTCCATGAGTTATGCGACTAATGATAGTTTCAATTTCTAAAACCGTTGCTTCACATTTCATGTAATACACCTCAAATTATAATTCGTTGTAATTTTAAGAACTTATGCCAAAAGATTCTATTTTGTTTTTTAATTTATCGAATTCTATTTTCCTTTCCGCCTGTTCCAACCGTAAAAAAGCTAAGAGACACATCTGATATGTTTCATCATACCAATGCTCTAATTCTTCTAGGGGCATGTCTGCAACCGCTTGTTTGAACTTTCCGTTTATGGAAGGATCAACATTATTATGACGAATGTTTAGATTATTGAATAGGTAAAAGATATCACTGCAAAATCTGCTATCAACTTTAGATAATTCAGTCCGCTTGCCTTCCAATAGTTCTGCAAGCTTCAAAATCGTATTCTTCTTTTCTTGTAAATTTCCCATCATGCTATGATGGTTATAGGAAATTATCTTATACGATATTTCTTTTGGAATCTTCTCACTTTCTGCTACTGAAATTGCTGCAGGCGATTTCTCAACATATATTACAAAACCATCTTGATTTAAAGACATGTACCCTATTTTTTCGATAACCTGAGCAATTTGCATTAAGCAAAACTGAACATTAATTGCTGGTTGTGGCATTGGTAAATATCCAATCCCAGATGTACATTGTGCGTTTTGATACCCTATAAGCATATTTTCAATATACTCACATATCAGAATCAAATTATCAATATGAAAAGGTTCTGGATCTTTCTCAAAGTGAAATCCATGTATGTCATTAAACTCCTCTATAGACAAACAGGTTCCACGAAAATAAAATCCCAGGAAGTAATCACTTAATTCGTCGTATGCAGATATCCGTTTGGTGTTTGACACTTGGATACTACGATCATAAAGCATACTATATAATTTCTGATATTCTGATTTAATATCAATTTTAGCTTCCTTCAGAATTTGCGCAAAATTTCGTCTCATTTTTCACCTCATTCCACCCGTGCCTGTCCATTCATCAGCATAGGCAGGAGCCAGTCACGGAGTTTTGTTAGTTCACGGATTTCTTCTTCACATTTTTCTATTTTTGACTCAATCGGTTTTACTTGTTTCTCGAAACACTGCAATATTTCATCAGAAGGAAAAATAACACTCATATCAAAGAGCGTGTCCTTTGTAATTGATCCAAAGGTTGTCCCGTTTCCATCCATCACTTTAAATATTTGCTGAAAACCAGCTAATGTATAGAACAAATGCATTTGAGAACCCAATTTACTATTTAGAGCAGCTAAACCACGCCCTATACAACAGTCTTCCATAGCAAAATTTAAATCTCCAACTGGGGCACGAACACTCAAAAGAATATTACCCTTTTGTGCAAACCGAGTAGGGGCAGTTGTATACATTCTAGGAGTTGGAAAACGCAGGCCAAAATCTGTACGACCTTGATAAAAAATCACACCATCACCAGTATCATTGTACGATTCACCAGCCGGAGATTGTCCCATAGTAATATTAGCGATATCGCATAGTTTTCCAGGTTTCCACCCCTTTGGAATCTTCCGTTTGAGCTGCTCATTCCAGACCATTTCACCGCCGGAGCTGCGGTAAGGGTTGCCGTTCTCATCCGGGAAATCAAACTGTACAAACCAGTAATCATAGAGGGTCTTTGCCACAGCTTCCAGGGAATCAATAATTTCCTTATTAGTTCTAACTTTACGATTGAGTGTTGCACTAATATTTGACACGGTCTCTTGTTGTGAAACCACAGGTATTATCAATTCCTTTAGATCACTGATATTAAAATTACTTACAATTGACCCGCTTTTTGAAACCTGTTCTATTTGTTGTTTTACATATTGACTCTGAAGTGCAGCAAGTAAATACTCAGACGAGCAAACATCAGTATCTACTCTCAACAAAACTAATCTTTGGCCCAAGCAGCACTTTGTATTTGGCGGAATAATTGCACAATTTCCAATAGGGGCTTCTCTTGAAAAAATAATATCTCCATCTGATGGAACTGCTCTCTTTATTCTTTTCTCATATGTTTCTTCATCAACACAATATCTATCTGACAAATCCAATTGTCCGTCTACTAAATTAAAGTTACGAATAACAGTAATACCTTCCCGTAACCATTCTGGGGATTCGTGAGGACAATCAACGATTTGTTTGCAAACTTTTTTTAGTGGAAGGAATCTTATCATATTTCTTTCTCCTTCAACATCAAAAAATATTTTTTCCACTTAGCTGAAGGAGCTTTACAGATATGATTTTCTGTTGTAAATGCACATATTCCATCAACATAACAGTTTTTGCATATATCAGGATTGTTGGCACGACATCCATAGGTTTGAGTCTCCGTATCTCCAATGTTTAGAGGTGCCTTTAACGAAAACCTTAAATTTTTCTCATTCATATTTCACCCTCCCCAACTGCTGCTTAATCTCACCCTCCAGCCAACGGCTCTCTGCGAATAGCTCGTCCAGTCGGGCGGTAAATCCGTTCATCTTCTCGGTAAATTCATCAGGAGTCAGCTCTACATACTCAATTTTGACCTCAAAATACTGACCGGCAGAGAAGGACAGCTTCTTTTCTTCAATCTCTTTGTAGCTGACTGCCACGCAGAAATCATCGACTGCTTCACCTGCATTGAAGGTATCAATAATTTTGTTGATTTCCTCCTGGCTCAGCACCGTGCGCTGATTTTTACCGTCAACTTTCTCTTTTGTCCCCAGCTTGGAAGCGTCCATCAGGGTCACCTGTCCATCCCGATTTCCTTTATCCAGAAAGATAATAGACACATTGGTGCCGGTGGTAGCAAAGATATTAGAGGGCATGGACACAACGCCACGCAGCATACGATTTTTCACGATATGCTCCCGAATCTTTTTGGGAATACCAGAACCGGCAGTCAGAAAGCCGGTAGGAACCACGATTGCAGCTTTTCCGTTTGTATCCATAGAATAGATGATGTGCTGCAAGAACATCAAGTACACTGCCATGCTGCTCTTGTCTTTATTGGGAATATTGGGTACACCAGCGAAGAAACGGCTGCTGTATTTTTCGCCGGCTAAGGTTTCTCGGTTGTCGCTGAAGTCCATGTTGAAGGGAGGATTGCTGACAATATACTGAAACGTGGCAAGTCCATTCTTCTGTAGGTTCAGGTGTCGGGGAGCAGTCAGCGTATCATCATGCACCACATTGCTGAGAGAGTGAACCAGATTGTTGAGGATCAGGTTCAAACGAAGGAACTCGTTGGACTTGGAAGATATATCCTGAGTGTAGATGGTGCAGTTGTCCTCGCCAATCTGGTGAGCCAGAGCCAATACCAGCGTACCGGAGCCAGCCGCAGGGTCATAGACGGTAGCATTGGTCACTTCTCCATGCACCATGATACGGGCAATAATGTCCGCAATAGTGTGCGGGGTGTAATATTCCGCATACTTGCCGAAATCCTTGTTGTAGTCTTTAATCAGATACTCGAAAATCTGGGAGAAGAAGTCGTATTTCTGCTCAAAAACTTCTGCAAAGCTAAACTCCACCAGCTTATTGATGATAGCACGGCAAAAGGCAGATTTCTTTGCCGTTTCAATCACATACTGGGAAATTGGCTCAAAGAGCTTGATTTTCTCCTCGCTGCCGGTCTGGACGGAAAAGATGTCCAGATTGTAGTTTGCAATATCCACCAGCGTATCATCAAAAAGCTCATGGAACGGATACGGGGTTCCATCTGCTTTCTTCATGCTGTCGTCGTTTTGATGGTTAAACAGGTAGGAAATATAGTGGTTCTTTTTCAGCTTCGCCACATTGCCGCCCAGCATCATGAGCATCATCTCATAGTCTTCGTCCGGCATGGCAGTCAGTGCGGCTTCCACATTTTCTGCCTGGGCAATAGACGGTTCCACCTTGCTGGCTTCATATCCGAATTTGTCACTCAGGTATTTGTACAGAAACACCTGAGTGATGATTTTATATTCACCCGGAGAGCCACCCAAGCCAAAATTGGCACAGATGGCTTTCAGGTCATCAATCATCTGTTTTGTCTTTATGGTAATCGATTCAATCTGCATCATGCGGTATAATTCCTTTCGGCAAAATATTCAGTCGAAATACATTGGTCTATAAACTTCACCTGATCGAGAGTGGGTTTTACGCCGCTCTTGCGACAGGATTGGATAATGGACGGCATGATCTCCTGAGAGAAAAACGCATGGTTGTCCATCATCCGTTGATTTTTCAATACTTTTTGGTCAACTGCCGCTTTCACTCCCATAAGAACATCAAAAATCACAGAATCTGCTCCAATGGGTGGTGGACTTGCTTTCAATCGTTTGTGGGTACGCATATATTTTGCATCATTGCCATACTTGGAGCACAGCATCTGATTCCGAAGGTTCTGCTGTGCAGCAGCTTTCCGAATCCGCTCCAAGTCCTGAATATGCTCTTTCATTTCGTCAGCAGTCAATTCCTCTATGTTTTTCTTTTTGAAAATCCGCTTGAGTTCATCGAGCAAGGAAACATACTCTGGGTCTTTGGGGTCCAGGGAGCGTTCCAGCTCACGACGGGTTTTCTCTAAAATGTCTTGGAACTGGTCGGCAATCACCATTTCGCTCTCAGATACCTTGCAGAAATGAAATTCAACCTGATCCAATGCGGTATTAAGCAGCTCGGTCATGTCCTCGCTTTTCTGCATATTCTGCTTGAGGTTGATAATGCTGATACGATTATTGACCTCGGTGAGCATAGCATGAAGGCGCTCCATGGAAAACTTCTTTGCAAGCTCATCGTAGCCAAATAGTTTCATAATATTGAGCAGTTCCTTATAGGTATCCAATGCCTGTCGCAAAGAAAGCAACTCTCCCTTATCGTCCAGAGCGGTGATCTGCTGAGAGAATAGTTCTGCATTGTCTGTTGCATATAGAAACAGCTTGTCCTGTATGCTCTTTAAGTCCTGTTCAATCTCCTCTTGAGACTTGAAAATATTCCGGTATTTTTCAAATTCATCGCCAAGCTCAGACTGCAATTCTTCAAAGTATGCCTTGTTGGTTTTATCAAATTCGCTGCGGATGTCCGCAAAATCCACCACATAGCCATAGCGGAAGGTTTTATAAGGACGGTTCACACGAGTAAGGGTTTGCAGCAGGTTATGCTCTCTGATCACACGACCGAGATACTGTTTTTTCAGTCGAGGAGCATCAAAGCCGGTCAATAGCATATTGTAAACCACCAGCAAGTCAATCTTGCCCTTTTTGAAGTCCTCCTGATAACCACGGCGGGTTTCTTTATCTTCCACATCACAGAGAATCAACTCATGAGTCAGTTCCGGGTATTTATCCAGTTCTTCCTCAATTTTAACGGCTTGAGGAGAAGAATCGCAAACGATCATACCGCCAATGGTAGTATCACCTAATGCGATTCGACTGTGTTTGAAATCCTCTACAATGTACTCTACCAAAGCTGACACATACTTCGGGTGTGCATATACATCCTTTTTGGGGAGAGAGCCTTTTTCTGTTTCCAGAGATTCCAAAATGGATTGCATCTTGGTGCGATATTCTGTTTTAATGCCTTCCCGAATCAATTTCAGAGTGTAGCCATCGGCAATGGAGCGATTGTAATAATATTTGTGAATATACTCTCCAAATACGTCCTTCGTGTTATATCCGTCACCAATCAATGGTGTACCTGTTAATGCAATCATCACAGCATCACGGTCAGAAGCCATTAAGTTTGCCAGGAAGGAACCATTGGGTTTATAGCTTCGGTGCGCTTCATCCAAAAAATAAATGCGCTGCACATCTACATCATAATCGGATTTTCTGGCAACAGATTCCTCTGTAAATTTCTGAATATTTACAACGGTAATGCTGTCCTCACCGGAATTGTTGGAGGTTCCAATCGTTTTTATATTTTTGATGAAATCTTCCTTTGAATTGACTTTTTCAATATGAAGACCACGAGCAGCAAATTCCTCACTGGCTTGTGTAAGCAAATCAAGCCGGTCAACAACAAAATAGAATTTTGCCACCTTGCCCTGACGCTGAAAATAATCACGGAGGTATCGGACATTATGAAAGGCAAGTGCAGTCTTTCCGCTGCCTTGGGTGTGCCAGATGATACCGTGTTTCACCCCCGCATCCAGCTTCTTCTCGATAGCCAAGGTTGCAAAAAACTGAGGATACCGCATGATATGTTTTTGCAAAGTTTTGATGCCATTCTTGTCTGTTCTCTCCACATAGGCAAATCCATATTTCAAAAACATATTGAAACGGGAATGAGTGAACAAAGAAGTCAGCATTCGATTGGTGGGCGTGTGTTCATCAATGTTAAGGGCATATTCCTCTGTTCCTTTGATCGTAACCAAGTTGTTGTCTATCAAAATGGTTTCTTCGATGTTGGAGTCAACAGGGCGAACAGTACTATGTATGGTAGGATCTTCTTCACGAAAACGGTTAAAGAACAGCTTCTCATAGCTGCTGGATGCATAGAACGCACCTTCGATTGGTTCCACATCGTTGTCATCATACTCCATGTTGTTGGAGAACACCATAATCTGTGTGATGTTGGCAAACCGACGGAATACTTTTTTGGCAAACCGCTTGTTCATACGAGTATGCTCTGCAATGATGCCATCACGGTTGTTTGGTTTCTTCACTTCAATGAATCCCAACGGCAAACCATTGACCAACAATGTAATATCCGGACGAAACTCATCTTCACCATTTTGGTATGTCAGTTCTGTTACTACATGATATGAATTTCGGGATTCATCTTCCAAATCAATCAACTGTAAACCATTGAATCCGTTGAGAAGAATTTTATAAAACGCACGTCCTAAATCATCTGTGTTGAGTTTGATTGCCAACTCTTCAACCAACGAATCTACATCAGCTTCAGTCAGTGCAGTACCATTCAGGCGGTTGATGCTGTCACGCAGAATTCCCTTGAAAATATTTGTTTTAGGGCAATATGCTCCGGAGCAATCCTTTTGTTTTATATACCTGTATCCCAAACGGGTTAAATGAACCAACGCCGGAATCTTCACTCTGGAATTTTCATTGTGAATCACATGACTCGCCTCCCTCAACCAAAACGATCTCCATAATATCCCCAATATCACAATGCAATGCTGTGCAAATTTTCACCAAAGACTCTGTTGACACATTTTCGTTTCGTCCCAGCTTCGCAATTAAGGCTGGACTAATCCCGGCAGCTTGCTGTAAATCCTTTTTCTTCATATCCAAATCAATCAATAATTTCCATAGCTTCTTGTAGCTTACTGCCATATTTGTCACCTTCCATGCAACAATTAAAGTTTATAATTCGTCATTATTATACCAGAAATCTTTTTGTTTATCAACAAAACTACACGATAATGAAGTTTTACTATTCGACTACCCAAACAGAATCATTAAAAAGAAAAATTAAACTTGGAAAAGACTGTTATGTTTTCGTTACAAATTGGCAAGCAGTGTAAACCTGTACAGGTTTACTCATTTTCTCGAATTGTCCTTTGGGCCATTCTTCGCAAATTTTCTTGTTGGGGTGACCCCCAATCCCTCAGAACATCATCTGCCGATGATGGCTACGCAGCAAAGCTGCTGACAATATCCGGAGAGAATATCTGCACTAAAATGTTGTGTGACGATGGTGACGGTTGTGACGATGAAACGGAGAGCTAGCCAGGGGCAATTTGTATCGTCACCATCGTCACAACCGTCACATTTGGAAAAATATAATATTTCGCTGTGAGAAAATCTGCAAATTTGAAAACCTGGGTTACACTGAAAGCACACCAACGGTGGGCACAGCCAACATCAAAGATGTTGTTCAATGGGGTTTGGGGCTGCTGCACCAACAAGCAGTTTGTGGTTATGGATAGCCACAAGCATTGCTTGCCAAGTTATGCAAAAAACGATGTGTCCAAACTGAACACATCGTTTTCGTTGTTCTATTCTGTTATCTCATCCGCTTGTCCGGGAAAGGCAGCTCGTAAACATCTTTCATCAGGAGCATCCCTAAAGCAAATCCATATTGAAACTGTGCCTCCACTTCCATGCAGTGGGCAGCAATGATATCTGAGTGGAATTGATTAACCAGTTTCATTTGCTCAGGGGTGAGTTTGCTCTCCAGCTCCTCCAGCCCCTTTAAGATCTTTTGGCGCAGCTGCTGATATTCTTTGTCCAGCGGTATGGCTTGATCTGCCGGGCAGATGTTTCCGCAGTACAATGATTCCAATATCATCTCACATACCACCTCCTACTGGGCTATAAATCATCTCATATTTTACAATCTCCTCTGCACGATTGCGAATGCTGTTCATCGCTCCAACCCATGCCATTTGATGCTTTTCCTTTAGCTGTTCGGTAATGCCCTCTCGTTCCTTCATCTGCTGAATAATCAGGGATAACCGGTTTTCAGCCTGCTCGTTGAGATCAGCAAGGTATGTCCAGAGTTTTCCCGTGAGAATCAAATCATTGAATATGCATGGATTTGTCATTCTCAGATACTCCCGATGGAGTCGCCCCCATCTTCCAATAGATCGGGTCTCGTTGGGCAAACTAAGCTCCGGCACATAGTAGTCACCCACCAACACATAATAGATGCCATTTTCGAAAATTCTTTTTTTCATATCTTTGTACACTCCTCTCCGGTTGTTTCGGTCGTTACCAAGGTCAAGGTAATATTGCTTCCTGTACGGCTGCGATTATTTTCATATCGTATACCAAATTCCTGCATCAGTTTTCCAGCCTTTACATTGAGCTTCTTACTTAATGCATTGGGCTGAATAGACAGTCGTAACGCCTCTGCAAGCTCCGTAGCGCTGCCTTTCCATTGGGGGTATTTTGCTGTTACAAGCTTAGCTACCGCTGTCAAAATAGGGTCTGGCGGCTCTTTCCACAGCTGTCGTTCTGCCTTTTCAAAATTCCATCGCAGAGTCACTTCATCTCGTATTAGATGAATCTTTTGGTCTGGTTGGTCACGACCTACAATGTCCAATGCAGCTTTATTGTCGGTGCGTTTCTCCTTCTGCATCAGTATGGCTCCGTCAGCACATCCCAGCAATCCTGTAGTACCGGAAATCGTTTCAAAACTGTCCCCGGCTGGCTGCTTTCTGGTGTGATGAACAATCAGTACACACACTCCGTTCTGCTCTCCAAAAGCTTTCAACCGACTGATAATCTCATAGTCACCAGCATAGCTGTAAGCATCTCCCGACATCTCACGCACCTTCTGCAAAGTATCCACAATTACCAGTCTGGTGTTGGGGTGTTCCCGAAGAAAGAACGCTAACTGCTCATCCAATCCATTGCCAACCTGTTTGGCACTTACAGCGAAGAAGAGTTCTCCTGCACTTTCCACGCCAAACATTCGGGCCATACGTTCTTGCAATCTCTGATAATCGTCCTCCAAAGCCAGATAGAGTACCGATCCAGGTTGTTTGATCTCATACTCCCAGATAGGTTGTCCGGTACTGACATGGTGGGCAAACTGCGCCACTAAAAAGGATTTTCCGATTTTGGGCGCTCCGGCAAGGATATATGCTCCTGTATAGAGTAGATTCTCAATTACAGGCGTCCTGCTTCTATAAACCGTATCATACAACTCTGTCAGCGATACAGTATGCAGATAATCCGGACTGTTCATCTGACGCATTTGCCGGAGCCAAGCTTCCATTTCCTCCATTTCAACTCTTTCATGGTTGCCATCCTGCTGATTATCTGTTAAAATGGTTTCGTTACATAGTGGTGGCTGTCCTCCGTCTGCGCCAACAGACGGGATTAGGGCAGTCATCTTTTCCTTTTTCTCATCGGTCATACAACTCCTCCTTTTCCGCATTGGTAATCTGGATCAACTGCTCCATCAGTGCTCTGCATTCTAATAGCAAATCGACCGCTTCTTCTGGGACTTTTACTCCATTTAGAACATCTTTCAGCCGACGCACCTCCAGACTCAGCCGGTCACTTTCAAATTTACCAACTCGGATACTGATGTGCTGTTCCAGCATGGAACGGATCATGAACTCATTTTTAGGAAGTCCCGTTATCTTGATTCGCTCCTCCATCTGACGGTATTCCTCCGGTGTCAAGCGAAAACTTACTGTTTTATTTCGTGTTCTGTTGTGGTCTTGATACCGATTCATTTTTCTTCCATCTCCTTTTTCCGTTATGAAACTGATCCAGCTGCTCCGCCAGACGCTCCTGTTTGTCTGGGTACAGATGAGAATAGGTGTTCAGTGTGGTTTCGATATTCTCGTGTCCCAGGCGTTCTGCAATCTCCTTGGGAGAAACTCCCATCTCAATCAGAAGGCTGGTATGGCTGTGACGAAGTGAATGGATATGAATTTTTTTCATTCCGCTGAGTTTCATTCCTCGCTGCATCTCCTTTTCCAGAAAAGTCTTTGCTACTGGAATCACCCGATCCTCTGGTTGTGGAGCATAGAGACTTTCTTTGTAGTCCCGAATGTCATCTGCCAAAAATTGAGGAATATTGACTCTGCGGTTGCTTTTTGGTGTTTTAGGCGGTGTAATGACATCTTTTCCTTTCAAGCGTTGATAGGATTTGCTGATGGTGATAACCTTTCCATCCAAGTCCACATCTCCGAAGGTAAGAGCCAACAGCTCACCAATGCGGATTCCTGTCCAGAAAAGGATTTGAAACGCCAGCCACGAAATCCGTTTATCCATCAGACAGTCAGCAAACTGCTGAAACTCATCCTTTGTCCAGATTTCCATCTCATCTGCCTTGGCTTTCCCCATACTGCCAGCCTTGCGGCAGGGATTGTCTTTCAGCTCATAATATTTGACTGCATAGTTGAAGATAGCTGAAAGTTGATTATTGATGGATTTAAGATAAGTTGGCTTGTACCCCTGCTGAATCAATTGGTTCTGCCAGACCCGGATATCAGCCGCTGTAATCTCGTTGATACGTTTTCCTCCAAAGTAGGGAATCAGCTTATCCCGTATCACATACATCTTGTTGATCATGGTGTGCTCACAGAGTCGATGTTTCATATCTTCTGCGTAGAGCTCGGTAAAATCCTTGAATTTCATGTCACAGCTTTGGCTCTGCTTCATCAAGAAATCCCGGTACCATTCCTCTGCCTCTCGCTTGGTCTTGAATCCTCGCTTAGTGGACTTGCGATTCTTGCCTGTCCAATCCTTATAACGGTATTGGATCAGCCATTTCCCGGTTTTGGGGTCTTTCTCTGTGGTCATCAGGCACTCACCCCCTCTCCCAGACCGTAGCAGCGCTCTTCCAGGTACTTTCGGGGGATTCTGCCTGAGAAGGTCAGATACCCCTTCTGTGCCAGTTCATCATTCAGCCTGTGAATCACCTTGTAAGCGTGTCCCGTGGAGATGTTCAGCATCTCTGCGAGTTCCTTGGCTGTGATAAAGCTTTGTTCTTTCATCATGGTATCCTCCTTTTTATTTATTGTAGCTTAATCGCTACATTCATTATGTCGTAGCGAATTCGCTACGACAACCCATTTTTGATAATTTTCAAAAAATTTGTAGCTTATTCGCTCTATCCGTGCTATACTAAATGAAAAGAGGATTGAAAGGGGATTTTTAATGCTTACAGTTGGTGATAAAATTAAATATTTTCGCAAACAGCGAGGTATTACGCAGGCACAGTTAGCTGAATTGACCGGTATCCATCCTGTGTCCATCCGAAAATATGAAATAAATAAGATGCAGCCCCAGTCCCAGCAGATTGAGCGAATTGCAGAAGCGTTACGGGTCAACAGCGGCGCTCTCAGCGATTCCCATTCTGATATCATTCACATGGAAACTAAAGGCGATCTGATGGGCTTGCTGATGCTGTGGCACAAGTCTGGCATCCTGTCCATTGAGGGTGAGCGTGGGGAAGATAACCTTCTGGACGCTGCCACCGTTCGGCTTCAGCCCAATACAATTTTCGGGACTTATCTGGCACTCTCCTGCGACCAGGCAAAAAAAGAAGAGGTCATCCAATTGGATAACCTCAGTGTGGTATTACAGGATAAATCCATTTTACAGAATCTGCTTCGTTGGGAGAGTCTCTACAATGGCTATGTGCTCATGTCCAAGAAATATGGAGACAGTGACAGCGAACCAACACTTGCTGCTCTCAATGAGCTGAGAGAAAATCTGGAGCTGATTGAAATGGAGCTGCAAGGAAATACAGAAAAGCTGATTTGATAGCAAGATAATAGCATTTATTCCTAGCATAAAAACCTAAATGTACTCAATCTGTACTCAATAGACATGAAACAACCCCGGAAACCCGCATAAATGCGGGCTTTCCGGGGTTGCAATTTTTATTCCCACTCGATAGTAGCGTTCGGTTTGGGCGACAAATCATAGCAGACGCGGTTGACGTTTTTGACTTCATCCAAGATCCTGTTGGTGATTTTGTGCAGGATCGGCCAGTCCAGTTCTTCGATAGTTGCAGTCATAGCGTCAACGGTATTGATCGCACGGATGATTACCGGATACTCGAAAGTTCTGGCGTTATCGCGTACACCGACGGATTTAAAATCGGGTACAACGGTAAAATACTGCCATACTTTTTTATCTAATCCGGCATTGGCGAATTCTTCACGCAAAATAGCGTCAGCTTCACGCACTGCTTCCAGACGCTCTTTAGTTATAGCGCCCAGGCATCTTACGCCAAGTCCCGGTCCGGGGAACGGCTGACGGTAAACCATACTGTGCGGTAAGCCCAGTTCGATACCGCAGGCACGCACTTCGTCTTTAAACAGCTGATACAACGGTTCAACCAGCTTAAACTGCAGATCTTCGGGCAGTCCGCCGACATTATGATGGCTTTTAACGCTCTTGGCTGTTTTAGTGCCGGATTCTACTACGTCAGGATAAATAGTGCCCTGTCCCAGGAATTCGATACCGTCCAGTTTACGCGCTTCTTCTTCAAAAACACGGATAAATTCGGCGCCGATGATTTTCCTTTTTGCTTCCGGATCAGCTACTCCGGCCAGTTTAGAGAGGAAACGTTCGCTGGCATCAACATAGACAAGATTAGCTTTCAGTTCATCTCTGAAAACTCTGACGACGCTTTCAGACTCATCTTTACGCATCAGACCATGGTTAACATGCACGCAGGTCAGCTGCGAGCCGATAGCTTTGATCAAAAGTGCTGCTACAACAGAAGAATCGACACCGCCGGACAAAGCCAGCAGAACTTTTTTATCGCCGACCTGTTTTTTGATCAGTTCGATCTGATCATTGATGAAATTTTTCATATTCCAGTTAGCTGTGGCATGGCACTCATCAAAAACAAATTTTTTGAGTACTTCCAGCATAGCTGTATGTTCCGGCCAGGCAGGCAGATTTTCTACTTTAGCCAAAGTATGGCCGACAGACATTACCGGCACGCCAAACTGATAAACGGCTGCTTCCACGTCGATCGGCTGACCGTCGATAATATTGTTTTCTCCCCCGTTGATGATGATACCTTTAACATTAGGCAGAGCTTTCAGTTCTGCTGCTGTGATATCATGGGGTTTGATCTCGCTGTAAACACCCAGTTCCCTTACGGCACGAGCCACCATTGTGTTTTCGTGGCTGCCCAAATCTAAAATTACGATCATATCCTGCTGCATATCCATTCTCCTATCTGCAATAAAATTTTACACCAGCTTAGATATATTAATTGTAACATATTTAACGCCTGCTTCTCCACTAAATTATTGCAGAAAACTTAACTAAATTCATCTTGTGTCTGCATAAAATAAAACCGTACTGTTTTGGATCACAGGTACGGTTTTATTTGTTATCTAATATTTCATACCCTCATTACCATTCTCTGGGTATCTCATTAAAATGTCCGGCGATAAACATAGTCGTCGTAATAGCAGCCAGTAGATTATTCTGTTCGTCTATCATTTCCGCCATAATGACCATAGTTGTCTGCCCATGGTGTTTGACCTGGCTTTTAACGATCGCCGTCCCCGTACCTGGCAGATTGCTGATAAAATTGATATTGAAGCTCAATGTCTGCACAACCTCGCCGACACTGGCTCCGGTAATGCCCATAACTGCATCGGCTAATGCCGCCAAAGCACCACCGTGCACACCCAGCCAGTGATTGGTATGAATGTCAAAATCTATCGGCATCTTTACCGTCGCACCGCCACAGTGGATCTCATCGATCTCTATCTTCAGCAAATTCATAAACGCGCTGCTGCTCCAGATCTGTTTGATATGGGCAGCTACATCTGTTACTGTGTTCATTCAATCACCTCTTACTTATATATACATATTAACCAGCATCATATACAACGGTACGACAACAATACCTAAAAGCACCGTTAAAAAGCTTAAAGTCGCCGCATAAGCAGAATCCGCGCCATAAGTTTTAGCTACGATCGCCATCTGTGTCATCGCCGGCATGGTCGCCTGCATAGTAAAAACCTGTGCTGACAGCGTCGTTACAGGCAGAAACGGTATCAGAACCAAAACACATACTGGACAAACCAGAAAACGTCCGGCAACGCCTAGCAGCAGATCTTTATCGAAACCGATTTCTCCCAACGGGATCTTGCTCATCTCGATGCCAATAAAAACCAACGATAAAGGCGTCGTCAAATTACCTATATATTGGAAGCTGTTCATCAAAAAAGACGGCAGCCTGCAGTCCAGCAAGACTAAAATGATACCGACAATGAAGCCGGCCAGTGGCGGAGAAAAAATTTTCTTCAGTGCTGCCGGAGAAAAAAACGCTGGTTTATTCTTTGTATCACTCAGGGTATCCTGCACAATATTATGTACACCAAGTGTCCAGAAAAAGGTTGTATTGACCATATAATAAAGCATTACTGCCGGGATACTTTTTTCACCAAACAGAGCCAGGTTGACCGGCAGACCAATAAACATGGTATTAGCAATAAAAAAATTCGTACAGAAAATGCCGCGCCGTTCTTTTTTGATTTTAAAAACGTGAGCAGCTATTTTACCGACACCAAAAGCCAGCAGCATGGAACAGATCGGCAGCAGCAGATCAGGCGCCATGGCGACCAGTTTATTATGATCAAAATTTTTACTGATACTGACGATCATATAAAGAGGCAATGACACAGCAGTTACCAGCCTGGCGATCAATGCGCTGCTGTACTCGTCAAACCAGCCGCGTCTGCTTAACACAAAACCGATACCAATAATAAAAACTATACTGAAAATACCTTCCAGTGCTTTCAAAACAAATTCCATACCGCACCTCTTTTCTGGTTGTAACAGCAAAATAAGGCCCTTTTAGCGGGCCTTATTTTGCTTGATGGAGGAATGGCATAATCACACCTTCTATGCCGGAAGCAGTAAACATCTATCTAATCTTTCCCCTGCGACCTGTCCTAAATAATCGCAACGGGGAATTCCTTGTTTTCAACTAAATATAACGCAGCCGTAACAGACAACAGATCGGCACTGCCGCCGGGACTGATCCGTTCATTCCTGAAAAGTTCTTCACTTTCTGCCAGCAGCCGGCGTCCAGAATCAGTAAAAACACTTCCCTGCGCCAAAATATCTCTGGCACGCTGCTGTACAAACGGCAGCTTCGCATAACCGCCGCGCCAGATGACATTAGAATCCTGCACAACCGTCATTAAATGAACCAAAGCATGAACCAAAGCATCGTTCAGTCCAGCGCCTTTGGCAAACGCTTCCTTTAAGCCTGGCAACCCGTTCTGTCGTACACTGGGAAATCCTGCTTCCACTTCGCCGCGGATACCCGTGATACCATAAGCCTGATATAATCTTTCTCCTGCCGTCAAAGGTCGGTCTGCCTGCAGTCCAGCCAGCTCATTCTCTGTCAGCCCCTGCGTCATTTCTGCCACGATAGAGCACAATGCTTCACTGTCCAGACCTTTATTCAGGGCAGCCCCTGCGGCAGCAGCCAATAGCCCACCGGCAAATAAAATGCCTCTTTGGGTATTGACTCCTTTCGTCACGCGCAGCAGCTCCTGCTCCGCACTAACGCCATAACGTCTTACCTTTGCAAATAACTCCTGATAATTTCCATTATGCTTCATCCCTAAAATCTGTAAATCACTGAAAGCTTTTGCCAAAACCGCAGAACCGGCAGCAAAAGTCAAAATACTCATATCTGTATGAGCCCCGCTGCCATGACGGGTGACTAAGCCTGGTTTGGGATGGACGCAAACCTCCATAAAAACCGCCTGCGTCAAAAACATACTCATTTGCCGTAAAGTTTCAGATTTAGCAGAAAGCTGGCGGGCTGATATCTCGACTACTATTTCTTTAAACGTACCTTGCTCATTTAATTTTTTAGCTTGGGGATCATACATCGCTGCACCTGCTTTCTGCTACAGTCAAATTCTTTAAGCTCCCATAATGGCCTTTGTTGCCAGATAAAGAATAGAGGGGCACAATAAACAACCAGTTCCTGTATAGAAGGTAGCCGTCATTGCACCATAAGGAACAAGTTTAGCATCAACTGCTGCCAGACCTGCTGCTACGCCGGAAGATGTTCCCATCAGGCCACCATAAATCATGGCGGACTGTGGATTGTCCAATCCGACAATATTTTTGACGAACGGAGTTAAAACCATCACTAAAACTGATTTCACAACACCAGCCGCGATAGAAATTGCGATAACATCAGAAGAAGCACCTAATGCTGCACCGGTAACTGGACCAACAACAAATGTACAAACGCCAGCACCAACAGTAACCATGGATACAACATCAGGATAACCCATAAAGTAAGCCATAACGCAGCCCACAACAAAAGAACTTAGCACTCCCATTAAAAGCGATACGACACCGACAACGCCGCATTTTTTAATTTCCCGCAAATCAGCTCCAAACGCAGTAGATACGATTGCAAAATCACGGAACATTCCGCCGCCCATCATGCCAACACCGGCGAACATTGGAATACTTGCTAACCCTTTAGAACCACCAGTACTAATTCCACCAATATAAGCCAAAACAAGCCCGGCAAAAATAGCAATAGCAGAGCCATGTATCTTGCCTTTAGTTAAAGCAGAGAGTTTATAAGTGATCAAGGTAATAATACCGATCAGCATAAAAGCAAAAACCAGACCGTTTGATTTACAAACCTTTGTGATAATAGCAACCATATCCATTTATTTCACCTCTCCCTTCGACCCGCCTAATTTAGCGATGACTGGGATCAGTGCAAAAGCGACCGCTACACCGACAAATCCGGATCCAATAGCCAATGCGCCTCCCGACAATGCTGCCACCACGTTTTGAATAGAACTCATAGCCACAACGATGGGGATATACATGGCACTCCAAAAAGCAATACCTTCCTGAGATTTTTTATCCAACCAGCCATTGTCTATACCGTGATTAGACAAAAGAATTAAAAAAATCATTGCAAAGCCAACACCGCCGACATTAGCTTTTACACCGACTACAGCGCCAAATAAATCACCTAAAACAATACCGACAATATAACATGCCGCCAATAAAGCAACGCCATATATAGCCATAATTACACCACCTTAGCACAATTTTTTATTATCGCTCCCTTCTTAATAAATAAAGGGAGCGAAACAACTAAAGGTAACGATTAATGAAAAAACAACATTTATTCAACAATAGTAAAGGCGCAGTCGATCACACCATACATGAGCTGCAGACTGGCGTTGCCGCCCACGAATACCTGCTTGGGCTTGCAGTCCAAAAGGTTTGCGAACAGGCGCTTGGCCTCCGGCAGACCGGACAGCGCGCCGTAGTTGCGGATATCAATGCCGTCGACAATATAGTCCTCCGGCTCCTTGAGCATATCGAAGATGTCAGATACCATGTCCAGCTGATCCTTGCAGGGCTTGCCGCGGGTCATGTCCAGCTTCAGCCCCTGTGCCTTCAGATCTGCAAAAGCGGTCTGCAATGCTGCGTATTCCGCCCTCCGTTGATCCAGTGTCATGTCTTTGTATGCAGTCATCTGTCTCATCCTCTCCGGGTAGTCCCTGAAGTTTTGTGCGGGGCAAAAGCCCCGGTCAATAATCTTTTATATTATACTCACCTTTTGGCCGAGATTCAAGGACTTTTTCTGTCAAGAATCATAAAAACACCCGGAAAACGTGGAAAAATTTTACGTTTTTCTTTTCTTTTTTCGAAAAATATGTTACAATCCACAAAAATGACAGCCATATCTGCACAGGGGGGACCTTTTTGGAAGATCAACAGCAAAAGAAGTATCAACTGATGACGGAAACACCGGTGAGCCGGCTGATCCCACGCATGGCGCTGCCCTGCGTGGTCAGTATGCTGGTGACTGCCTTTTACAACATGGCGGACACGTTTTTTGTAGGGATGCTGAAGAGCAATGCCGCCACTGGCGCGGTGGGCGTGGTATTTTCCCTGATGGCCATTATTCAGGCCATCGGCTTTTTCTTCGGTCAGGGCAGCGGTAATTTTATCTCCAGGGAGATCGGCCACAAAAACTATCAGGAGGCGTCGGAAATGGCCTCCACTGGTTTTTTCAGCGCTCTGGCTACCGGCATATTGATCTGCGTGCTGGGACTGCTGTTTCTGGAACCTCTGGCCTACCTGCTTGGCTCCACGGACACCATTCTGCCCTATACCAAAGCGTACCTCAGCGTGATCCTGCTGGGCGCGCCGTGGATGACCTCATCGCTGGTGCTGAATAACCAGCTTCGTTTTCAGGGCAGCGCCGCTTACGCCATGGTGGGCATCACCAGCGGCGCGGTGCTGAACATCGGACTGGACCCTCTGCTGATCTTTGTGCTGGATCTGGGGATCGCCGGCGCTGCTTGGGCTACCATCATCAGCCAGTTTGTCAGCTTTTGCCTGCTGCTGGTCGGCTGCACCAAGGGCGGCAACCTCAAACTCCACCTTTCTCATGTGAAACTGAAGCCCTATTATTATCTGTGGATCTTCAAGGGCGGTCTGCCGTCTCTGGCCCGGCAGGGTCTTGCCAGCGTGGCTACCATCTGCCTCAATCAGGCGGCCCGGACCTATGGAGACGCGGCCATCGCCGCTATGGGCGTGGTGCAGCGGATCATGATGTTCGGCGGCTCTGCCATGATCGGCTTCGGTCAGGGCTTTCAGCCGGTGTGCGGCTTCAACTACGGCGCCGGCCTGTACCACCGGGTGAAGGAGGGCTTCTGGTTCAGCGTCAAGGTGACGTTCGTGCTGCTGCTGGCTGTCAGCGCGGCGGGCTTTGCCTGGGCACCGCAGCTTGTATCCATCTTCCGGGACGATCCGGAGGTCATCGCCATCGGTACGGCGGCTCTGCGGTTCCAGTGCGTGACCTTCTGCCTGCAAAGCTGGGTGGTCATGGGCAATATGTGTCAGCAGACCATGGGCCTGACGGTGCCAGACACGGTGGACTTGCTGGACCGTCTGCGGAAGGACGGGCTGGACGTACCCCTGGACGCTTTAACGGTGGACGAATGTGCGGCTGCCATTACCGCGGCTCTGGCGAAGAATTGACGGAGGACAGAAGGATTGGAACCGATTCTACAGGTAAAAGACCTGACACATACCTATGGCGCCGGAACGCCGTTCCAGCGCAGTGCCGTGGAGCACATGAGCTTTGATGTGAACGAGGGAGAATTCTTAGGCATCGGAGAAGGCGGTCCAGAGTTAGCTAAAGCAATGCTGGGAAAATATTATGAGATTGATTATCCGGAAGTGATTGCAGTCTTTTTGACTGGAGCACCAAAACCGTGGGTTGGCCCGATGGATGTGGCGTTAAGTATCATCGGCAAGGTATTTAAGAATAACTTTGTAAAAAATAAAGTATTAGAGTTTATCGGACCTGGCGTTGGCAGCATGTCCATGGATTTCAGAAATGGTATTGATACCATGACAACAGAATCTGCATGTCTGTCTTCGGTTTGGGCAACGGATGATAAGGTGAAGGAATATTTTGAGATTCACAAACGTCCACAGGATTTCAAACGCCTTCAGCAAGGAGATGCAGCCTGCTATGACGGAGTGGTAGAGATTAACCTGGATACCATTGTTCCGATGATTGCCCTTCCATTTCATCCAAGCAACGCCTACCCGTTA